>Ga0134125_10000304_pt1 | contig 68312 bp, 54 predicted proteins | sample KB31751_FD_96464 | JGI IMG/M metagenome (GOLD analysis project Ga0134125, IMG submission 96464) | Terrestrial soil microbial communities with excess Nitrogen fertilizer from Kellogg Biological Station, Michigan, USA - KB3-175-1 | ecosystem: Environmental > Terrestrial > Soil > Unclassified ... | reverse complement strand
CATAAAGGGAAAAATAATGCAGCCGTTCTTTACCACCAAGCCAACCGGCGAGGGAACTGGTTTAGGTTTATCATTAAGTTATGATATGGTGGTGAAGGGACATGGGGGGAATATACAGGTTAATAGCGTTGAGGGTGAAGGTTCGGAGTTTATAATTTCGTTACCTATTAAAAAAATATGAAGAATACAATAACCGGCTTAATGCTATTGGTAACCGTGTTTGTGGCATCTGCGCAACAAACACAAATTGACAGCCTGAAACAATTGCTTAATAAGAGGATCGCCGATACATCGAGGGTAAACTTAATGGTTGAATTAAGCAGGCAATATTATCTGCAGAAACCCGACAGCGGTTTAATTTATGCCTCACAGGCTTTGGCAATATCAAAAACAACCGGAAATAAAAAGGGCGAAGTGCGGTCGCTTACGCAGGTTGGGTTTTCTATGTGGGTGCTGGGAAACATGCCGGCAGCTTCGCAAACGTTTATCAGCTCATTGCGCATAGCGGAACAGTTAAATGACAACTGGAGCATAGCACGCAATTATGATGGTATAAGCAGTATTTATGCATTACAGCATGAGTTTAAGCTTGCTATCCCGTATGCGCTTAAATCTGAGGCGATTTTCGGGCAAATGCATGATTATGAAAATGTAGTGGATGAACTATCGGATATAGGTGATTTTTATAATTCATCCGGGCAATTAGATTCGGCGTTGCGCTATAACAACCGTGCCTTGCAAATGTCGGTTAAAATAAATGAATGGGTATGGCGGCCTAAGATAATGCGGAGCCTCGGTTTGGTGTATGCTAAATTAGGTAAGAAAGAATTAGCGATTGCCCTGATGCACAAAGCTATCGCAATATGCCTTAAATATAAAGAAACATTTCTCCTGTCAGGTTCTTATTTCGGCTTAGCACAAGCTTTTCAGCAATTCGGGCAGCGCGATTCATGTATTTTTTATGCAAAAAAAACATTTAATGTTGCGCAAAAAGCATCCCTCGGTTATTCAATATCAAAAGCCAGCAACCTGTTGGCGCAAATGTATGACGGCAATAACGACCATGAAGCGGCCAGGTATTACAAAATAGCGTTAACCATAAAGGACAGTTTATTTAATGCAGAAAAAGTTAGCCAGCTAATGATCATTGATATTACAGCGCAACAGCGTGAAACGGATTTAAAAAATGCAGCTTCGGCTTATCAAAACAAAATGAAATTATTTGCTGTACTGGTGGCCCTGGCGCTTGTTGTCATAATTTTATTGGTTGTTTGGCGGAATAATAAAAAACAGCAAACAGCAAATATCTTACTCGAAAGCCAAAAACGACAAATACAAGACGCTTTGCAGGGGTTGAAAGTAACTCAAACCCAGTTGATCCAATCTGAAAAAATGGCATCATTAGGCGAGTTAACGGCCGGGATTGCCCACGAGATACAGAACCCGCTCAACTTCGTGAATAATTTTTCGGAGGTGAGTGTTGAGTTATTGGCCGAGCTAAAAGAAGAAGAAGAAAAAGGCAATAAAGAAGATGTGATCGCTATCGCGGACGACCTTACCCAAAACCTGGAAAAAATCCGTCATCACGGCAAACGTGCCGACGCCATAGTAAAAGGCATGCTGCAGCACAGCAAGGCAACCAGCGGACAAAAAGAACCAACTAACATCAACGCGCTGGCAGACGAATACATGCGCCTGGCCTACCATGGCTTGCGGGCAAAAGACAAATCATTCAATGCTGAACTAACGACCCATTTTGATAAAAACCTGCCAAACATCAGTGTCATTCCACAGGATATTGGCCGGGTTCTGCTCAATCTATTCAACAACGCCTTTTATGCGGTACACCAACAGCAAAAAACCGCCGGAGCGGATTATAAGCCGGAGGTAACCGTGATAACTTTATCTGAAAACGGCCAGGTTATCATTAATGTAAAAGATAATGGCAACGGAATACCGGATAATATTAAAGATAAGATCATGCAGCCGTTTTTTACCACCAAGCCAACCGGTGAAGGTACAGGTTTGGGTTTATCTTTAACTTATGATATAGCGGTGAAAGGGCATGGGGGAGGTATACAGGTGAACAGTAAAGAAGGTGAGGGATCGGAGTTTATTGTTACCCTGCCCATAAACTAACGGAATGAGAAAATACATCAAAATGGTATTCCTGTTGCTCATCCCAATTTTGGGCATAGCGCAGCAAAGCCGTATCGACAGCTTAAAAAAAGATTTGAAAAATGCACGTACTGACTCTGCCCGTTATTTCACAACACTTCATATTGGCAGGGTAACTGAGGAATCAAACTGGGACACCTGCGTTTACTACTATGACCTGGCCTTAAAAATAGCCCAAAAAAGCAGCCAGTCACTTGCCGAAGCTTCAGCCTTAGTGGGAAAAGGTTACAGTTTAATGGCTTTACGCAAATACCCTGAATCCCTGCAATGTATACAGCAGGCGCTTGACCTGGCAGAAGACCCCGGAAACGAAAAAACAACCTGGTGTACAAACTATGAGTTTAAAAAACTCACGCCGCATAAAAACCGGCTTGCTGTACTTTCAGATATTCACTATCACCTTTCCCAATTAATGGGCGCTACAAACAATGTTGACAAGGCATTGATTCAATTTAACATAACTAAACAGCTTGCAGTGGAAACCGGCAACCCGGAGTTACTGGGTATGGTAAATTTGGATCTTGGCAATATTTATTTAGACCGTCACCGGCTAGATTCGGCGTTGGTGTTTGAATTGAATGCTGAACGGATATTCACACAAAATGAGGATCGGGATTACAGTGATAGAAAATACCACGGTGCTGTTTTTGCAGCTCTGGGGGATATTTATTTAGAAAAAGGAAATAAAAACCTCGCCGTTAAATACTTTCATAAGGGAGTAAATACAGGTATCGAACAAAAAAACATGACAGGTGTCAGTTATTGTTATAACGACCTGACCCGCTTTTATCTTGCCGAAAAACAAAAGGACTCAAGTCTTTATTATGCCAAAAAAAACCTGGAAATTTTACATTCCATGCGTTCTAAAAACCTGGGCAATGCTTATGAGTACCTGTATCGAACTTATGAGCTGGCCCGGAAAACCGACAGTGCCTACAAATACCAGGGCCTTGCACTGGCCACTAAAGACAGCAGCTATCAAACCACCATAAGAAGCCTGGCAGATTTTCAGAAACTCTCATTTGGGGCCCAGCTTCATGCACAGGAGCTGGAAAAAGAAAAAGCGGCCATCCAAACCAAAATACGCACTTACGCGCTGCTGGCAGGGATAGCCGTATTTATGTTATTGGCCGCCATATTTTACCGGAATACCCGGCAAAAGCAAAAAGCCAATATTGTACTAAGCCAGCAAAAAGAGGAAGTGCAAAGCGCCCTGTCTCAACTCAAATCCACTCAATCCCAGCTCATCCAATCCGAAAAAATGGCTTCATTGGGTGAACTTACTGCGGGGATCGCACATGAGATACAGAACCCTTTAAACTTCGTGAATAATTTTTCGGAGGTGAGTGTTGAGTTATTGGCCGAGCTAAAAGAAGAAGAAGAAAAAGGCAATAAAGAAGATGTGATCGCTATTGCGGACGACCTTACCCAAAACCTGGAAAAAATCCGTCATCACGGCAAGCGTGCCGATGCCATAGTAAAAGGGATGCTGCAGCACAGCCAATCGGGCAGCGGAGCAAAAGAGCCGATGAATATCAATGCGCTTGCGGATGAGTATATGCGATTGTCGTATCATGGCCTACGGGCAAAGGACAAAGGTTTCAACGCCGAGCTCATCACTCATTTTGATTGGAAGCTGCCTAAAGTAAATGTAATTCCGCAGGACATTGGCCGGGTATTGCTGAACCTGTTTAACAATGCCTTTTATGCGGTCAATCAAAAGCAGAAAACGGCGGGTGTTGATTACAAGCCGGAGGTATCGGTAAGTAGTTCATCAGAAAACGGATATGTCATCATCACTGTAAAAGATAACGGAATCGGCATACCTGATTCGATCAGGGAAAAGATAATGCAGCCGTTTTTTACTACCAAGCCGACCGGCGAGGGTACAGGATTAGGCTTATCTTTAACTTATGACATGGTAGTGAAGGGACATAGTGGTACACTGGACATTGCCAGCAATGAAGGCGAAGGTGCTAAGTTTATTGTTAAATTACCGCTGAATTAAACTTGCAAATGAGAAAAACCACTACCCTTGCCTTATTGATATTTGCCTTTATTAACGCAAGTGCGCAGAACAAAAAGGTTGATAGCCTGGTCAATTTATTAAGATCAGCTGATAATGAGCGACGGCTTAAGGTATTAAAAGAACTGGCACACGATAGTAGTGCAGTTACCATTGCAATCAAATACGGGCAGGAGGGCTTTGCCCTGGCAAAAAAAATGGATAGACCAAAAGACGAAGAAGCTTTTTTGCTTGCCCTTGCGCATGGCTATAATCTAAATTATAATTATCCAAAAGAACTCGAAACAACGCTGCTGGGGCTTGAGATCAGTAATAAAATAAACGATGATGTTTACAAATGCTGGTTTGCAAATGGTATAGCATTAAGTTATAGCACCGGCAATGAGCTCAATAAGGCTATCAATTACGGGCTGCTGGGGCTGCATTTTGCCCGAAAAATAAAAGACCAGCAGCGTATTTCACAACTATCCTACAATATATCCAATTTCTACATGAGTGTGAATCGCCCGGATTCGGCGCTTGCATATATGATAGAGAGCTATGCTGCCGGGTTGCGCATTAACAGTTCGTACATAAGTTACCCGATATTAGGATTGGGCGACATTGAAAACAAGATGAATCATCCAAACGCGGCACTGAATTACTATCACAGGGCTATCGAAAGCTGTATTAGCAGGAACGATGTTTTCAATACCAATAACCTGGGCAGGGCGTATGAAAGCATCGCTATTGTTGAACAAAAACAGGATCATATTGATTCGGCTTTATACTATGCAAGCAAATCCTACGATTTGGCACAGCATATAGGAGCCCTCGATGAGGTTTTTAAAAGCGGCAAAACTTTGTCCGAATTATATGCCGGGAAAGATGACCTTAAAAGCCTTCGCTATTACAAAATATCATCGATAGCACACGACAGTGTGCTTAATGAAGCAAAAGCCAGGCAATTTCAGATCGTTGCGGCAAACCAGCAACATAAAGAGACCGAACTTAAAGATGCGGAAGCAACGTACCGGAGCAAGCTGAAGATTTATGGCTTGTTGGGGGTCCTAACACTGGTATTATCCATTGCCGGCATTTTATGGAACAGTTATAAAAAGCAACAGGCTATTAACAAACTCCTGGTCAAACAACAAAATGAATTAAAGGCAACCCAAAACCAACTAATCCAATCCGAGAAAATGGCATCGCTCGGTGAGCTTACGGCTGGTATTGCACACGAAATTCAGAACCCGCTAAATTTCGTCAATAATTTTTCGGAGGTAAATTCAGAGTTGATTGACGAAATGCAGGTTGAGATTGATAAAGGAAATTTGACGGAGGTAAAGGCAATTGCTGTTGATCTGAAAGAAAACGAACAAAAAATAAATATGCATGGAAAACGTGCGGATAGTATCGTAAAAAGCATGCTGGAACATTCGCGGGCAAGCAGTGGCCAGAAGGAATTAACCGACATCAATGCCCTGGCCGACGAATATATGCGCCTAAGTTACCACGGTTTAAGAGCGAAAGACAAAACCTTTAACTCGGCGATGGACGTGCACCTGGATAGCAACCTGCCGAAAGCAAGTGTAATACCGCAGGATATTGGGCGCGTACTGTTAAATTTGTTCAATAACGCATTTTACGCGGTTCATCAAAAGCAGGGAACCGCAGGCGCGGATTACAAGCCGGAGGTAACCGTGACGACTTTATCTGAAAACGGCCAGCTTATTATCAAAGTAAAAGACAACGGCATCGGAATACCGGATGCTATTAAGGAAAAGATCATGCAGCCGTTTTTTACCACCAAACCTACCGGGGAAGGTACTGGACTTGGCTTATCGTTGAGTTATGATATTGTGGTGAAAGGGCATGGGGGCGCCATTAGCATCGAAAGCAAGGAAGGCATTTATACCCTATTTACCGTAACCGTACCGATAACATAAACAATGATGAAAAGATTTTTTTTATTCGCATTCCTCCTGTTTGCAGGCGCCCACGCCGCCCTTGGGCAAAAAAGTAAGGTTGACAGCTTAATCGCGGCTTACAAAAAAAACAGGCAAGACACCACCCTGGTGCAGTTGCTGCTTGAAAAAAACGGATCTGAATTTTCGAACGATAACCCCGACTCGCTGTTTGCCGGTACAAATAAAGCCCTTGTCCTGGCGCGTAAAATTCATTATCAACACGGCGAAGTAGAGGCCATGAGCATTATTGCTAATGCACTTAATCGCCGGGGCGATCTGCCGGGATCGTTAAGGATGACCTTCGGCCTGCTGCCAAAAGCCATTGCGATAAGGGACGAAAGGGCCGTAGCGGCAGGTTACAACGCATTGGGTTTAGACTATGCGGTGCTGAAGGACTACAAAAAGTCGCTTTCTTATTTTATCATGGCAAAAGATGTTGTTGTAAAGGCACGGATACAAGATTTGGGGACTACGGTGTACAATAATATCGCGAAGCAAGACCTGGATATGGGCAAACTGGATTCCGCGCAATATTTTACCAATAAAGCATATCAAATTGCAGTTAAAAGCCATGATGCAAATATTGGCTACCCCATCCGCAATTTTGGCATTATACAGGTATTAAAAGGGAATTATGCGAAGGGGATAGATTTTTTCAGGAAGAGCATAGGGGCTTTTCCCAAAAGGGGCAACCACTACCTGCTGAGCGAAGATTACAGGTGGATGGCATTGGCGTACCAGAAACTGTCGCGCAAGGACTCGTGCATCTATTTTGCAAAAAAGGCTTATGACGAAGCCGAACTTGATAAAGACCCCAATATGGTGATGAAGTCGACAAATTTATTAACGGATGAGTACAGGTCGCTCAACGACTATAAGGACGCTTATGATTATGAGCAAATTATGCTGAAAGCAAATGACAGTCTTTTCAGCCAGCAAAAAACGCTTGTAATACAAAACCTGACCTTCGCGCAGGAACAACACAAACAGGAAGCCCAGGAAGCGGAGATAGCCTACCAAAACAGGGTGAGGTTTTATGCGATGCTGGGAATTGTAGGGTTTTTGGTGCTTATCGCGGCAATCCTGCTGTATGCCAATGGGCGGCGAAAGAAAGCCAACGCTGTTTTGCAGAAAACGTTGTCCGCACTCAAAACCACCCAGCGGCAACTGATCCAATCCGAAAAAATGGCATCCCTTGGTGAGCTAACGGCAGGTATCGCACACGAAATCCAAAACCCCCTTAACTTTGTCAACAATTTTGCCGAAATAAATATTGAGCTGCTTGATGAAATGGAAAGCGAGTTAAAATCAGGCGACAAAGATGAGGCCCTCGCCATTGCATCCGACGTAAGGCAAAACCTCGAAAAAATCCGCCATCATGGCCAGCGGGCCGATGGTATTGTAAAAGGTATGCTGCAGCATAGCCGGGCCAGCAGCAATACCAGGGAGCCAACCGACGTGAATAAACTTGCCGACGAGTATTTGCGCCTGGCGTACCACGGCCTGAGGGCAAAGGATAAAAGTTTTAATGCCGAACTGGAAACAAATTTTGATACCGGGCTGCTTTTGGCAAATTTGGTACCGCAGGATATAGGCCGGGTACTGCTCAACCTGTTTACCAACGCTTTTTATGCTACCGAACAAAAGAAAAAACTCCTTGCAGGCAATTATTCGCCGGTTGTTGAAGTTAGCACAGCAATTGCCAATGGCCAGATTGAAATAAGGGTGCGCGATAATGGCATTGGTATACCTGAAAATATAAAGGAAAAAATCATGCAGCCATTCTTCACAACTAAGCCTACCGGCGAAGGAACCGGGCTGGGACTGTCCTTAACTTATGATATAGTGGTTAAAGGCCACGGCGGGAAAATCGATATCAATACTAAAGAAGGCGAGTTTACGGAGTTTATCGTAACCCTGCCGCTATAAATTTATTAATTTGCAGCTATGAAACGGATCAGCGTTTATTTATTACTTGTTTTTTGCCTGGCTGGGATTAGGCCTTGCTTCGCACAAAACGACTTCGCCCATGCCGAAATGGATTCTCTGCAAAAAGTTCTGGCGAAGCAACGCACAGCAAAAGATAGTTTAATCACTATCCAAAAACTGGTCGATTTTACGCCTGTACGGTCGGATGAAACGCTAAGCTACCCCGATCACTACAAGATGCTGCTTGATTTGAACGAAAAAGTAAAATTGATCGATCTGGCGCCTTATCAATTGATGCGCGAGGGCAACCAATATTGGGCTAAACGGGAGTATAATAAGTCGCTAAGGAGTTTTCAGCAGGCCGTTGAATTGTTTGATAAACAGCACAAGGTGATCTTTCCATTGCTGATCAACATACGTATCCTTTATAATTTCCTAAACGATCAGGATGCCCGGCTGCGCTATTTCCAGAAAAAGCTGGAGTACTACCTCGTAAATGGTCCGTATGAAAATACTGCACCCTGCTATCATGGCATCGCGGGTTACTACCTGTACAAAGGCGCCTATAACCAGGCCATCAACAATTATATGAAAGGCGCCGAAGTGTTCAGAAAGTTCGAGCCTACATTTTATGTCCAGATTTTGTACGTGCTGGGCATGACCTATAACCAATGGGGCAATTTTGATAAAGCACGATATTATGCGGGCAAAGCCATTCCCTTGTCGCAGAAACAGAAAGATACCAGCGGAATAAATTATGGCTATGCTACCTTAAGCCAGATCGAATTTAATGCCGGCAAGTATGATCAGGCCATGAAATTTGCAGACCAATGCATCCGCACCATGAGTAAAAATGTTACCCAGCGGGTGGTTAGTATTTTTACTATCAAAGCCGGTATTTATCTTAAAATAAACAAACCCGACCTGGCTTTTCCCTTACTGAACAAGGCGCAAAAATGGACGGATTCCGCAGCGTTCAAAACTGTTAGTTCAGTCGGCTATACCGAGATCGACTATGATTTTTATGAGTATTACATAAGCAAGGGGAATACCGGCTTAGCGGAGAAAGCCCTTTTGACGGCCTATCAAAAGTCATCCAACGAACAGGGTGTACCCTTGCAATTAAAATACGCGCGCGAATTGGGTTTTTTTTACCAGAAGCATGGTCAGCCTGAAAAATCAGAAAAGTATTTTGAACAATATTTTAAAGTGTATGACGCACGGGAGGCGGGATTACATGATTTTAAGGTGGCCCAATACGAAATTGATCAAAATGACAGGGCACAGCGCGACCACATCAGCCAATTAAAACAGGAAAAAGCAATTCAGGATTACCAGCTCGGTCGCCGTAATGCGCTGCTGTGGGGCTCACTCGTTGTGCTTGCACTGATCAGTGCGTTGCTGGTATTTATATACCGGCAGCTGCGAACCAATAAAAAGACTTTGCTATCGCTTCGCAAGACCCAGCGGCAATTGATCCAGTCGGAAAAAATGGCGTCGCTTGGCGAGTTAACCGCGGGTGTCGCACACGAAATTCAAAATCCCCTCAACTTCGTTAATAACTTTGCCGAGATAAATATTGAGCTGCTTGATGAAATGGAAAGCGAGTTAAAATCAGGCGACAAAGAAGAAGCATTATCTATCGCTTCGGACGTTAAACAGAATTTGGAAAAAATCCGCCATCATGGTCAGCGCGCCGATGGTATTGTAAAAGGCATGCTACAGCATAGCCGCGCGGGCAGTAACACGAAGGAGCCGACCGACATAAATAAACTTGCCGACGAGTATTTGCGCCTGGCGTACCACGGCCTGAGGGCAAAGGATAAAAGTTTTAATGCCGAGCTGGAAACTAGTTTTGATAAGGGGCTGCCTTTAGCAAATTTGGTGCCGCAGGATATTGGCAGGGTGCTGCTTAACCTGTTTACCAACGCTTTTTATGCAACCGAGCAAAAGAAAAAACTCGTTGCAGGGAATTATTCGCCGGTTGTTAAAGTTAGTACAGCGGTTGCCAATGGCCAGATTGAAATCAGAGTGCGCGATAATGGGATTGGCATACCTGAAAGTATAAAAGAAAAAATCATGCAGCCGTTTTTTACAACAAAACCTACCGGCGAAGGAACCGGGCTGGGACTTTCCATGAGCTACGATATTTTAGTGAAGGGGCATGGCGGAAGTATCGAAATTGACAGCAGAGAAAATGAGTATACAGTATTTATTATTAAATTACCGCTGAATTTTTAATCCTCATTCCTATCATGAAGCGTTTTTTTTGGGTATCAGTTTTTCTTTTATGGAATTCATTTGTCCTGAAAGCGCAAACCAACCTTCCGCCCGCTTATCAAATTAAATCCGATACCTCAGCGCGCGTTGATATCGGCGACAAATATTGGCAACTGCTCGAAGACCCTTCAGGAAAACTAACCATCAACCAGGTGAGCAGCCAGGCCTTCGCTGCGAAATTTCATACCAATACCACACGTACAAAAGGATATGACTATCATATCGATACCTATTGGCTGCGTTACCGGTTTAAAAACACACTTAACCGGCCCGTAAGGCTCACTATCCCCGAAAACGTTGCCTATGCCTCGCTGTACTTGCCGCAGCCAAACGGAAAATGGACGGTTGAATACACCGGCACACTGGTTCCCTGGAGCCGGCGGAGCGGCCTGAAGCGGATAGCGCAATTTGAAGTTGATTTGCAGCCTGGACAGGAAATCATGTTATATGAACGGGACATTTTTGACTTTCAAAGATATAAGCCGGAATTTTTCCAATTTAGCATCGGTTTCGCCGGCCCGGTCATAAAAAAATACTATGTAGATAATGACAGCGACTATTACGCCACAATTATCTATTCCGTAATAATGGGGGTATTGCTGCTGGCGGCATTAACCAATTTGTTGTTTTTCAGAGTCGTACGCGAAAAGGTTTACCTGTATTTAGCCCTTTGCGAATTATTTTTTGGATTGTATTATTTTACAAGTTCCAGCGAGAATATAATCCTGCGCGAGCACAGGTATCTCAACGCATACGCGTTCGTTATCATTCTGATCGTCGCGTTTTTTTCAATGATGCACTTCGTCAGGCATTTTTTATCGACGAATATTCATACACCCAGGTGGGATAAGGTGTTGGTAGGTTTAAGTTTTCTGCAGGTATTGGCCTGGGTCAGCGTTGTAGCGCTGCCTTCGTATTGGAACTACCACACCTATGTGGCATGGAACTTAATTAGCGGGGGAATAATATATACGTATATGACCTTTGTTTTGGGCACCTTGCTTTTTTATATTCCCGGGAGCAGGGGGTATATCAGGACAGGTATTTTCGCTGCATTGCCCTGCTTATTCGTATGGGGCGTTGGTTATTTCTTTATATATGTCAGTACCGAATTGAACATTTTATACAAGATACCTTATACAGAACTTTTTTTATGGTTTAATTCATGGAACAACGTCATCATGCTGGTTTGCTTTTTTTGGCTGGTTATCGTGTTTTCGCGCATTTTATTCCGGCGTTTCCAGGATTTGAAGCAAATGGTGCTGCAAACGTCTCTTGATAATGAACGCATGGCCAAAGAAAAGGAGATAGAGCGCAGCCAATTGGTCGAAAAGCAAAATGCCGACCTGGAAAAGCAGGTGGAAGCACGCACGGTTCAGTTGAAAAAATCGATAGACGATTTAAAAACCACCCAACAGCAACTTGTGCAATCGGAAAAGCTGGCGTCGCTCGGCGAGCTTACAGCGGGCATTGCGCACGAAATACAGAACCCGTTGAACTTCGTTAACAATTTTTCGGAAGTCAATACCGAGATGATCGATGAGCTGGAGGGCGAGTTAAAATTGGGAAACATAGATGAGGCTTTAGCCATTGCGGCGGAAATTAAAGGAAACGAACAGAAAATCAATCACCACGGCAAACGCGCCGACGGCATCGTAAGAAATATGCTTCAGCATTCGCGCAATAGCTCCGGCGAAAAAAAGCTAACTGATATTAACGCTTTGGCCGATGAGTATATGCGGTTAAGCTATCACGGCCTGCGGGCTAAGGATAAATCCTTCAATTCGGCCATGGAAACCCACCTGGACAGCACGCTGCCAAAAGTAAATGTGGCGTCGCAGGATATAGGCAGGGTTTTGCTGAATTTATTCAATAATGCGTTTTACGCAGTTTACCAAAAGAAAAAACACAACCCGGAGGGCTATCTGCCGCAGGTTGTTTTAACCACAACAAGCACGAAGGGCTTTTTGGAGATATCGATAAAAGATAATGGTAATGGTATTCCAGATAGCATAAAAGACAAGGTAATGCAGCCATTTTTCACAACAAAACCTACGGGCGAGGGTACCGGGCTGGGACTTTCGATGAGCTACGATATAGTTGTGAAGGGGCATGAAGGAAGCATTGATATTGATTCAAAAGAAGGTGAATACACCGAATTTATTATTCAAATACCAGTATAAATTCACTAAAAATAGATAAATTGACCACCATGAAAATTTTAGTAGTCGACGACGAAGCTGATATTCAGCCATTGTTTATCCAGCGTTTTCGCCAGGAAATAAAACACGGTGATTTTGACTTTTCTTTTGCGCTTTCAGGCGAGGAAGCACTTTCATACCTGGAAAAAAACCATTCGGAAGTGGTGCTTATTTTATCCGATATCAACATGCCCGGGATGACCGGCATTGAATTGCTGTCGCGCATTCGGCACCAGTACGAGAAACCGCCTCCGGTTGTGATGATGATCACCGCGTACGGAGACGAGGAAAACCGTAACCAGGCCATGCAAAACGGCGCCAATGAATTTTTAACGAAACCATTGGATTTTACCTTACTAAAAGAAAAACTTAAAACCTTTATACACAAAGACTAATGGCTAAAATATTAGTGGTTGACGACGAGGCTGATCTGGAGCTGCTGGTTAAGCAAAAGTTTAGGCGTAAAATAAGGGAAAATGTGTATGAATTTATTTTTGCTCAAAATGGCGAGGACGCGCTCGAAAAATTGATTGAAAATCCGGATGTGGATGTATTGCTAAGTGATATAAACATGCCGGTGATGGACGGGCTTACCCTGCTCACAAAACTGGCCGAATCCAACCCGATATTAAAAGCGGTGATGGTTTCGGCGTATGGCGATATGCAAAACATCCGCACCGCGATGAACCGCGGCGCTTTTGACTTTGTTTGCAAGCCTGTTGATTTCGAAGACCTGGACGTCACCATCGAAAAAACATTACAGCATGTTTTGCAGGTACGGGCGACGTTAGAGGCCATCAAGGAGAACAACATATTGAAAATGTATGTTGATGAAAATGTGCTGAACTTTATGACGAGCAAGGAATTTGAAAAGAGCCTGCTCGAAAATGAGACGGTAGAGGCGACCGTTATGTTTATCGATATCTGCGGTTTTACCGCTATTACCGAAAACGTGCCGGCGAATGTGGTGGTAAATATCATTAACCGTTTGTTCGACAAAATAGTTCAGGAAGTTATTTCACAAAAAGGGCACGTAGATAAATTTATGGGCGATGCGGTAATGGCAGTTTTCAGGGGTAAATTTCACTTAGACCGGGCCATCGACGCTGCGCTTGCTATAAGGGAACAACTCAAGTCAGTTGAAGAGATCGTTTCCGGGAAAAAAAGTTTCAAACCCGAGGTATCGATCGGTATTAACACGGGCGAAATGGTTTCAGGAAATATCGGCTCCGCATCGCTAAAGCGCCTTGATTATACTGTTATTGGTGATGCTGTAAACTTAGCCCAGCGCTTGCAATCAACAGCCAAAGCAGGGCAGATCATTATTACCGAAGAAGTATACCTGCAGGCTAAAGAATCGTTTAAATGCGAACAGATAGGCGAGGTTAGTTTGAAAAATAAAGCTAAACCGGTCGTAATTTATGAAGTAGTTGAATAAGCGCTATGGTCTGAATCGATTATCAGGAATGTCTGGCCCGGCGTTTAAGAACGCCGCCTGCCGCTTCTTTGATCGAACTGGTGAATATAAATGCCTTGTCATCAATTTCGTGCACCATATTGCGAAGCCGCCGCACTTCTAAACGGGTGACCACCGTAAATATAATATCAACGGGTTGGCTGACGTCAAAGCTACCTTTTAAAAACCCTCGTTCACCTTTATATACCGTAATGCCTCTGCCCAGGTCCATTACAAGCCGTTGCTTTATGATCTCATTTTGCCCGGAGATGATCGTTACCCCGGTATATTCTTCCAGCCCTTCGACAACAAAATTGACTGTGCGGGATGCTGCGTAATAAGTTAGGATTGAATAAAGAGCAGTTGGCAGCCCAAGTTTAATGGCGGCAATCATAAATATAATGATATTGATCCCCAGGATAATTTCGCTGATGGTAAAGCTTATACGTTTCCCGGTGTAAAGAGCCAGCACTTCGATTCCGTCGAGTGCACAACCGCCGCGGATAGCCAAACCAACGCCGATTCCCATGAAAACACCGCCGAATATCGATACTAATAATTTGTCGGAAGTGACTTGCGGGTAGTGGATAAACTGTAAGCAAAGCCCAAGGCATATTACCGCAGCCAGTGTCTTAAAAGCAAACGCGCGGTTTACCTGGAAAGCGCCGGCTATAATAAATGGTATGTTGACCAGCACAATAACATAAGCAATGTTAAATTTATAAAGCTCGTGTATTAGCAATGAAATACCGGTAACACCGCCATCAAAAAATTGATTGGGAATCAGAAAACTTTTAAGCGCAAACCCGCTGAAAAGAACACCTAATACAGTATATATAGTGTCACTTAACCATACTGGTATTGCGGAGTTTTTCATTGTGCTTAGTTATAATTTTGTTTTGATCTGTCTTAAATTTTCGTCTTTTTTTGCTTCCCGGAGCATTCTTGATGTTTTGGTAAAATAACGGTGATTTTCCATAAACCTCACCTGGATTTGATTCCATTCCTCGTAAGAAGACACCGCGCCAAGCAACGTCAGTTCCGAAAATAACTTATCGCTGACGGCCTGGAAATCATCCCGTCCAAGATAATCTAAATCCGCATCACTTAAAATTTCCTCGGTATGATTTTTTGGTTGCTGGGGTATTTTAGTTGCCATAATGATTGAACATACCCGTTCAATCTCATCGGGTTTGTAACCAAAATCGGGAAGTATTTCGTTTGCCAGGCGGCATGATACATTTTCATGACCCGTCGAGCATTCCAGGAAACCGGTGTCATGGAAGCAGGCGGCAGTAAGCAGCAGCTTTTTTTCGTGATCTGAGATGTTTTCCCGGCGGGCAAGCTCCGCCGCTACCTTATATACGTCCTTTGTATGTCCTACGTTATGGTAACAAAGATGATCGGGAAGCTCTTTTGCCAGTTTGTTTAAAATATAGTCACAGGCCCGGTCTAATTCCATTCTTTATTCAAATGCAGGGCTAATATATTAATTGTTTTACAAGCTCTCTTAAAAAGGATGAGCTTATTATCGATTTAAGTTTAACTCGTTAGTATCCCTTTTGAATTTGATACAATTTCTGAATTTTTATCCTGTTTGCTTTCTCCCTCACCGCCTTCGGTCGCCGAAGCGACCTTCGGCGGTCAAAGACCGCTGAATTTGTGAAGGCGGCCTTCGGCCGCCGAAGCTATACACGTCAAAGCCCGGTGAAGTTCATCGGGTTTTGATTTGTCTGAATGATATAGTAAGAATATTCGAAGACGTCTGCCTTAAAAAGGCTTAGGTGTCTGCAAGCAAATCAAAGTATTCGTCATCCTCGTTCTTGCCGCCATAACCCTTACCTATAAATTCAGCGTTTTCTAAAAATTCTATCTTGTTGATCCATTTTACCATTTTATAGCCCAATTGATTTTCTATCCTAAGCCTTAAAGGTGCACCGTATTTTTGAGGAAGCGCGTGATAATTCATTTCCCAGGCAAGAATAGATTCTGGTTTAAGACAATTATCCAGGCTATGCGTATCATAATAGGGTCCGCCATAAAGGCCTTCACCGAAAGAATAAAATACGGCTGTTGTCACAGCAGGCGAGGGTTTAACCAGGTCTATGAGCGTTTTAACGGGTATGCCTCCCCATTCTGCAATTCCTGACCATCCCTGTATACAATGGTGCATGGTGATATTTTGCTCCAACCCCATTTTTTTAAGATCTTCGAGGGAAAGCTCGACGGGGTTTTCCACCAGGCCGCCTATCTTCAGCTTGAAGTCTTTAAAATCATTGGCGGCCAGCTTGCGCCATTCATCAGACTCGGGCATCTTGCCATTTACCCAAAAGTAGGGTGAGATATCCTTTTGCTTGTAATACAGTTTAGGCCGGAGCTTATTGATCGTTTTAAGCCATAAATTACCGTTGATCGCCGCTTCCGTTTTTTGCAGCCAACGAGGCCGTTGCCAGGATATCCAATGTGCCAGGACGCCAAAAGCAACAGTGAATAAAACGATACCAAGTCCGATAAATAATCCGGTATGGCTGACAGGATCATCCGTGTTCACGGTTATATGGTTCATATTGCGTGTAAGGCCGGTGGCTGCAACCATAGCGACATGAATGATGATAAAAGCCACGAACGCCAGCATAACCAAAAAATGAACGGAGCGCGCGCCCTGCCGGTTGCCAAATAGTTTGGGCAGCCAATGGAACCTATTTTCTATGGCGGGGGACATCGACATTCCGCTAAGCATTGCAACAGGCGCCAAAATAAAAACCACACCAAAGTAAGAGATTTGCTGCAAGGCGTTAAAATGATAAAAACCATTGGGTTCGATGGGCATGTGAAAAGTTGCATAATGTACAAATACATTCCAGGCATCGGGCAGCACCTGCCACGAGGAAGGGATTAACCGTTTCCATTGGTTCGTAAAAAATAAGAAGAAAATGCATACCGCGCCATTCAGCAGGAAAAATGGTACGGTTATAAAATGCCATGACCGGGCAATTCCTACAGAATGGCGGTAACCAGGCAGTCCAGCCACCGGGTTTAAATACCGGCCATCTTCTTTGGCGGTATAAACCCGGTCGTCAGGTACTTTTATAGGCGTAAAGCGTATCCATTCTGACCGTGGCGAACAGCCACGGTCCCAGTACAGGCGTGGATGATCAGCAAGTATGGAAAGCCCGCTCCTGATAATAAGGGTTAAAAAAAAGAAATTAACCCAGTGGCTAAGACACAGCCATAGCGGAAAGCCTTTGGGATCGGCGGCGGTGACCGCAGGCATCACCATTGAAGGATCAGACGGCAAACCAAATACCAGGTATTGCAGCCATGCCGTGCCTACCGTAAAAAAGACCAAAGCAAAAATAATGACAAGCGCATACGGATTTATGCCAATGAACATTCGCCTGTCCTGCGGAAAGCGTATAGCCTGCTCGGCTTCGTTAAAGTTTGTAAACAATTTGTCTGTATTTAATATTGTACTTTATTAAGCCCCTTGTTGTTGTAATACCTCATTTGCGTAGTGGTTCGGTTGAGTTAAAAGCAGAAATCCTGTAACATGGAAAATAATTATAAAATAGGTGACCACGTAAGGTGGAATTCAGAAGCGGGCTATGTGACCGGCAAAATTATCAAAATTCATACCGCTGATTTTAATTATAAAGGTTATACCCGCCATTGCACTCCGGAAGATCCGCAATACGAAATTAAAAGTGACAAAAGCGATCATATCGCCGCTCACAAAGGTTCAGCTCTAAAACGAATTTAATTTGTTGCCGCTTTATTTAAATGAGTGCTAAAGCCGGAAGGAGCAAAACATACGCAGTTCAAGCCTGCCTTTAAGGCTCAACGCAGTTAGCGTTCTTACAAGTTTCAAACAAGCTGTTTAGGCTCCGCTTTCAGGGTTATAATAAACTTACTGCCCTTGCCGGGCTCGCTTTCTACTTTGATATCGCCGCCTGCCGACACAACGATCTTTTTAGCCAGGTATAAACCAATGCCATTACCTTCAATTTCGTGATGCAGCCGGCTGTAGAGACTGAAGATTTTATCAATTCCCTCCTTCGGCATACCCATTCCGTTATCCCTTACCGACGTTATTATGTTGTTTCCAATTTTTTGCGTGTGGATATTAACCACCGGGGGCGCATCGCCTCTAAATTTAATACCATTCGAAATCAGATTGTATAGTATGCTTCTCAAATTCTTCCTTGAAAAAGGGATTTGGGTCACTTCAAGATCCCTGAGAATAACGGCGCCGGATGATTTAATCTTATCTTCAAGGCTCCATTCAATATTATTAATTTGCTCCTCAACGTCAACCAATTCCATTTCGGTATCCCCCTCTATTTTGCCTATAGTGGCGATATCGGTTATCAGCGCACGAAATTTCTTTACAGAGGAGTTGATTATTTTTAAAAATTTATCAAGCTTCGGATCTGCAACTTTTATATGGTTCATTACGTCGATGCTGTTTTCAATATTGGCCAGCGGGGCTAAAAGATCATGCGAAACCGTGTTTACAAAATTATCGAGGTCGGCGTTTATATTCTGGAGTGCGGTATTCTTTTTATCAAGTTCAAGCTGGGCGCTTTTAAGCTCGGTAATATCGTTAAAGGTAATAATGGCGCCGGTCCTTTTATTGTCGGCCTGCAGGTAGGGCATGGTCATTATCTGGTACCATTTGCCATTATTGGTTTCAATCTCTTTGGTTATAACGTCACCCTGATTAAGCACGTGTTTAATATCATCAAAAATTGTTTCAAATTTAATATTGGTGGAGATGTTGCTTAGCGGCCTACCGATATCCGTTTCAAGCAAGTTGATCTGTTTTACGGTGCCGGGTGAAAATCGCACCAGGCGAAGGTCGTTATCAATAAACAACTGCCCGTTAATGTTGCTCCTGAAATAATTATTCAGGTCATCATTGATCTCCTGCAGCTCTTTGTTTTTTAACTGGTAGTCGGAGTTTATCGTATCCAGTTCTTCGTTTACGGATTGCATTTCCTCATTGGTGCTCTGCATTTCTTCATTTGCCGATATCAGCTCCTCGTTAAAAGATTGCATATTCTCGTTAGACGCATCCAACTGCTCATAGGCAGAGTTAAGCTTTTCTTTCAGCTCTTTTAACTCCGCCTCGATATTGGCAACATATTGATTGTGATAGATATTTTCATCAAAGGCGATTTGTTCATGTTGGGCCGCTGTGCCCTTGTTATCTTCACTAAATGTTACCAGCAATAATTTTTGCTCGCCCTTCTTATTTGTCAAAGGAGTTACAGAAAGATTTACTTTAACCTTTGTATCCCCATGTTTTATTTTTATCCCCGTAACAGAAGCTTTTTCATTTGTTTTTAATACGCTGTTGCTTATCGAGCTAAACGCCACCGCAAGCGGTTTCGGCAAAAGCTCGGCAAGGTTTGATTTGAAGTTTTTTTGATGAAGGTACTTCGTCGTATCGCCGTACGATTTGATAACGTTGTTGCCGGCGTCGATACAAACCACCAGGCTGCCCGTATCGGCCACAAGCGCCTCATTTATTGTATCTGTTAAGGTGTGGGGCAGGTTTTTAGCTGTTTCGTCCCGCATAAGGGTAACAGGAGCCCGCTTATTGTCGATTATTTCGGGCAACGAAAAGGCGTCAAACCGCAATGACCGTTTGACTTCAAGATTTTTAAACAGTTTCCATTTTTTATTGACCACCTCCAGGTTTTTAATGATCGGGCCGGGGTTTTCGCTCGAGCCGAGAAACAAATAACCGTTCAACTTAAGCCCAAACATTAGCATGGTAAATATTTTTTTCTGCAAAATAGGCGTCATATAAATCAGCAGGTTGCGGCAGCTTACAAAATGCATGTTGCAATAGGGGGGGTTCTTCACAAGGTCGTGCTGCGCGAAAATGACCATTTTACGGATGACGGGCTTTATTTTGTAGTTGTTCCCGTCCTTCAAGAAATGCTGTTCAAGGCGGTCTGCAGGAACACTTTTCTTAATGCCCTGGTTGTAGACGCCCTTGCCGGCAGTCGCAAGTGCGACGCTGTCGATATCCGTGGCGAATATTTTGACGATGACATCCTTATATTTGCCGGTCAGTAATTCGCAAACGAGTATCGCAAGCGAGTAAGCTTCCTCGCCTGTGGCGCAGCCCGCTACCCACATTTTCAGCTCCTCGCCGGGGGCGAGTTTTTTAAGTATATCGGGGAGTATATTTTTCTGTATATATTCAAAGGCGCCCTTGTCCCTGAAAAACGAGGTAACGCTTATCAGGAAATCTTTTGCAAGCGCTTCCACTTCTTCGGGATTTTCCTTTAAAAAACTGTAATAATTGGCCAGAGAGGTAAAATTACCCTGGGCGGCTCTTCGTTTGGTTCTTCTCAATATGGTAGCCAGCTTATAATCTGAAAAATCGTGCAGCGATTTATTCTTCATTAAGCTCACAATGTCATTAATGTTTTTTTCGTCATTAGTACTGTCGGGCAGTACTTCGCCGCCATACCGTACATAATCCTCGATCGCGCCGGGCATTAATTCGGGCTCCAGCACAAAATCAACCAGCCCCGTTGCTATAGCGTTCGAAGGCATACTGTTAAAAGCAGACGTTCGCGGGTCGCGCGCTATCACCATCCCGCCGGCTTTTTTAATGGCTTTTATGCCTTCCGTCCCGTCGCTGCCCAAACCCGACAGGATTACGCCAATGGCTTTTTTGCCGCAGTCTTTAGCAAGGGAATTAAAAAGCATATTAATGGTTAAATGAGGCGTTTGACCTTTTTCCTTACCTGTTAAATGCAGCCTATGCCCGCGCAGGGTCATAAATTTATCATTAGGAATAAGGTAAACCTGGTTGCTTTGTATCTTCATGCCATCTTCGGCTTCCTTAACCGCCAGCTTGCTATGCCTCGCCAGCAGCTCAACCATCCTGCTTTTAAAATCGGATGATAAGTGCTGGACAATGAGGTACGAAACGCCGTCCAAAGGGGTGTGGTCAAAAAAAGTGTTTATTTCTTCCATGCCGCCTGCGGAGGCGCCTATCGCGATGATATGGTGGGGATCGGATGTAAACATGGGCGGGTAAAGAGCGAAGTAGAATATAAAATTCTGGAAGTGTACTTGAAGTATATCAAATATACGCCCAAGTTCTTGGAATAGCTAATTTATTCCTGTATTTGTTTGTGATTTTTGACGTCACAGAAAATAAACCATCTTGAGTTACAGCAAACGCGGTTTTTAAGAAATATATATTGAAAGTTAATTTTGTATTAACGGCGCGTTAATCAGTTGCTGTACTGATTAACTGTCATTAATTATAATAATTGCGAAGCTACCCTGTTTTAGTTCTGATAGTAAATGAACGAGGCTTGGTTAAAGGAAGGCTAACGCGCACTATTCACCATATCCTTTTGTTGCAAATAGGGCCGGTGGTATTGCTGGTAAAATTCTTTTTTGCAATCCCTGTAATGACTAACCGCACCCAATAGGCTCAAAAACTTGATATAATACCAGGCCAGGTCGATTTGCAGTGGTTTAAAACCGCTGCGGGCGCTTTTTGGAAACAGGTGGTGGTTGTTATGCCATTCGCCGGCTACGATACCCGGCCATGCCTGGTTAATGGATTTATCTTTCACACTATAATCGCTTCCTTCCCGCTGTTTATCCTTTCCTTTGGCATGACCCTCGTAATTAAAAGTACGCACGCCTACGGCCCAAAAACCGGCTGCACCAAATAAGCTGCAGGCCAATGCATGACCGCCGATCAAATAAAAAACCAGGTACCAGAAAGACCAGTTCAATAACCACGACATGACCGCACGGCCCGGATTAACATACGACCCCCAGCGCTGGTATTGCCGGTAAGTGTTCGCTTTGACGCCCGTGTGCTGCATTAACCGCCTTACGCGGTTATAACAATCTTCGCTTAGATCTTTCGCTATCGGCTGATGGTTCACATCGGCCAGGAAGCAATAGAGAAAACCGGCCTGTGCATTATAAGGGTCGCCTGGCTGATCGGATTTGGCATGGTGAACATGGTGAGAGATGACGTAGATCTCTTCGGGGATGACGCTAACCGTGAGGTTTTGGGTAACAAACCGCCAGAACCTGTTCCTGAACGTGAAGGCACCGTGCGTGCAGTAGCGGTGGTGCCACACCGTGCCGTGCGTACCCATAATGACCATGCTATAAAGAAAAGCGGCCAGGAGCGTCCACCAACTCAGGAAACAGCATAAAAATATAATAAAAAAAGGCGCCAGGCAAACTACCTTCAGCCAGCTAAAAAACGGAAGCCAGTTCTTTCGGGTTTGCACAATATTTAACCTGGTAAAAAATTCACCGAAAATTTGGCGGACGGTGGGCTTAATTAAAACCCCCTGCTCATCCTTCCAGCCATAGGAAGGTTGTTGTAAAACATGATCTAAAAATGGCATTGGCTACGAATCAAATGGTACTGGTATGGGCTTGATATACGGGTGTTGCGGCTGCTGGTTGTTCACGTTCGCAGCCGCGTCGGGTTATAAGCGATCAGGTATTGTAAATCATTCAGACAGATCGTTTTGGTGTCCAAAGCCGGTTCTACCGGTCCGGCCAGCTTCAGGCTGCTTTTTACCGTGGTTAGCATACCGGCCAGCCGTTCGGGAAGGAACTTGGCCGAGACGGTGGGGTAATATTTTTTTTCGATGGCGGATTTATCCACGCCCGTTACCGCACTGATTTCCCAGCTTTCATCCGGTTTGAACCAATGTTCTTTGGCGCTGTTCTCCAGGTCGAACACGAATAGTTTAGCCTGGAGCGCGGTTGCTTGATCGGTCATATTACTTGCTTTTATTAGTTGTATTCACCACATCTCTTGATGTTGTATTTTTACCGGCCTGGTAATCAGAAACAGCCTTTTTACCACCGGTCGCAGGCGCTTTTTTGACATTTTTCATGCCTTTATCTTTGCTCATGATTTTTAAATTTAATTATGTTAATAAGCTTTTCGCAGTTTAATAATCCGTAAATAGTGCATTAGTTTCATCACAGGATATACCGGGTCGATCTCGAACCAGCGTCTGGCAAAATTGGCACTGTTGGGATGTTTATGATGATTGTTTTGAAACAACTCGCCCAGCATCAAAAAGTCGAATGGTGTGGTGTTCTTCGATTTATCCTTATTGTCGAAATTGGTATAACCGTATTTATGTCCGCACCAGTTCACAATAGCGCCATGGATGGGCCCCATCATAAAATGGATAGCTAACAATGCAAACAGCCACCAATGGGCAGCAAAAAAGATGTAAAAAACAGTATAAGCTGCGCCAAATAGCAGCCTGGACAGAATGGAAGAACCCATCCGGTCGACCAATGGCCATTCGGGATAGTGCCCGGCAAACCGCGCTTCAGGATTTTTTAGTCGCTTCAAATGATCGCCGAATGTTTTAAAAGTGGCTTTGGTCATTTGGAAAACGTCGGTAAAAAAGTGCGGGGAATGGGGATCTTTTGCTGTATCGCTATAGGCGTGATGCTCGCGGTGCATAATCGCATACGCGCGGGGGTTCAAAAAAGAGGAACCTTCAAAAACATAGGCCATTAAATAAAATATCCGCTCCCAAAACTTATTAGTGGTAAACATGCGGTGCGAGGCGTATCGGTGCTGGAAAAATGTTTGAAAGAACAGGGACAGAAACCAGTGGGCAATAAAAAAGATCAGGATGATCTGCATAAAAATAGGTAAATGAATAATTTGAATTACAGCCGCGGCGTTTCCATGGCTATTGGCAGGTATTAAACAGAGAAGGGCAATGGTTCACTGTTGGCCTGGATTTGACTGTTGAAACCCGCGCAATAAAATTAAGCTGCGTTTCTATTCAATCAGCAAACGTTTTTGGGGCGTCGGGCCAGAAACGGCAGGTGCTTGATATCCCGAAGGACTATGTATTAAACGGTTGAACCGGTTATTTGTTTTAGTTAGCCAAATGAGTTTGTAAAAAGCACCGGCCGGTAAAGGCTGGTGCTTTACGATTAATTTGTTAACGATGAATCAGATAACTTTTACATTTATCGCGTTAGGTCCTTTTTTGCCTTCTGTAACATCATACTGTACCAGGTCGTTCTCACGGATTTCGTCGATAAGACCTGACGCGTGGACAAAAATTTCGCTCTTGTCCTCGGTTTGTGAAATAAATCCAAAACCCTTTTGGTTATTGAAAAACTTCACTGTTCCTTCTTTTTGCATTATTCTATTATTTAGTAAGTAGGCAAGATACGCATTTATTCCGATAAACTTTTCTTTATAGTAAAAGCATTTATAATATACTAAAGAATGACGCCGCAATTATAAACGGAACAAGCGCAATCGGTGGAAAATTCAAAAAAAGACAGAAGCGATCCCAAAAGGTAATTAATGCGCTACCCGGCCGGATTCGTGAGCCTGCCCCCCGTTCTGACAGCCTTGCCAATCCTGCTTAATTTTTTGACCTTAAGCTACAACGATGTATGCAAAACAATACAGGTTTAACATCAAAACTACGTTAAACAAGCTTTAATAATGCCCGTGTCATTTAACCTTTGTTATTAGAAATACATCTGAAAATGAGCCCATAACGTGTTATTTTCAATAACCCATTGCTTTAAAACAAGTGTTTAAAAGGCCTGAATTCCCGAAAGGCATGCTTTTTGACTCCACAAGTTTAGTTGCCTGAAAGTAAAGTTTATATCGAAAAAATTCTGTTTAAGTTAAAACATTTTCTCATAGGAGCTTATTAATGGCATAAGGAAGATTGTGTTATCCAATAGATTAAATTTTAAGTATTAACATTTTAAATTACCATGAAAACAACTACTCTAACTGCTCTTTTATTTGGAGGTTTATCAATTATAGGCCTGAGCAGCTGCAAAAAACTGAGTCCTGCCAAGCAGGCCACCAACACCAATACCTCGAATCAAATTAATACGAAAACCGCCACAACAACAGCCAACTACGATTTTAACGATAGTGACCTGACCAGTGCGGGCTGGACAAAAGTATTTGATGATGAGTTTACCGGCGACCTTTCCAACTGGTACGCCTATACAGGTGGGGTACAAAACGAGCTGGAATTAAATCAGCCCGCCAATGCCACCATTGTGAACGGCGTGTTGCAAATTACCGCTAAACAGGAAACCGCCACCGGACCCACAACCATTGGCAGCTCGTCGACTAAGACATTTAATTATACCTCGGCTTCCATTGTAAGCGGTGCAACATACTCCGCCAATTCAACTACACCCAAGGTAAGGATCGTTGCAAGAGTAAAACTAGCTTCGGGATATGGTTTGACCAACCTTTTTTATAGCTACGGCCTGAACTGGCCGACCAATGGTCAGATCAACTTTTTCCAGGTTGAAGGAAACGACACAAAAAGGTACGAAACAAACTACTTTTATGGTACCCAGGCCGGTCAGAATTTAGTAACCAATTCCATGTTCTTTAACCCTGTGGACCAGGATCTGTCATCCAGCTTCCACGTTTTTGTGACCGAGTGGACCCAAAACTCGCTTAACTATTATATCGATGGCCAGCTGGTTGAACAAAAAAGCGGTGGCGGCTATGTCCCATCGTTATTTGGCAAAGCCGAAAACCTGGCATTGAGCTTACCGATCGGTGGTCTTTACTACGACTCATCCTTTTCAGCTGCCAATGTGCAAACCGGCACCATGTATGTAGATTACGTAAAAGTATTTACCTCTAAATAAATAACTGGCAGTTTCATATCAACGCGATATAAACTACCTCTCAATTAAACAAAGCTACCCGGCATCATCTGCCGGGTAGCTTTGTTTTTACCGATTCGGTTAAATTTCCGATGGTCAAAGTCGAAATTCTTTAAAAAACATTTGCGGCGGCAATTTTAAAACTTACCTTTGCAAACCTTTTCGGGGTGTAGCGTAGCCCGGTATCGCGCCTGGTTTGGGACCAGGAGGTCGCAGGTTCGAATCCTGCCACCCCGACAAATGAATCAAAGCCTATCCGTTGAAAACGGATTAGGCTTTTTCATTTTGTAGCGGCGTAAACTATGTTTACAAAAGCGAAAAAATGGGAAAGCCTAATTGCAACGCGCGGCTTTGATTCATTTGATATCCCTCCAACACAGGATCGCCGAAGGCAATCCTGCGATAAAAAACTTATCCGCCGCGCGCGGGCTCTCGGCCTGATAACCCCCCGCCTTAAAGGATCAGTATTGCTAGTCCATCTTTATCGGAAAGATAAAAAAAAGCGCTATGTTTAATTTCTTAGTATCTCCTCAGCCTAGGGTCAGCGTGTTTAATTCTTCCATCCCGAGTTCAAAGTTTAATTGTCAACTAACTTACTATTATCAAAATTTTCAAAAAAATTTGCGCAATCAAATAATTGCATATATATTTGCAATCAAATAGTTGCACATGGACATTAGACGTGATATTTATCAAGCCATAGCCGACCCGACCCGCAGGGCCATCCTTACCTTGCTTACCATAGGCGCCATGACGCCCAATGCCATTGCCGGGCATTTCGGCAGCAGCAGGCAGGCGGTATCAAAACACCTGCAGATACTGGCCGAATGCGGCGCTGTTGACCAGGACCAGCGCGGACGTGAAATTTATTACCAGCTAAATATTAATAAGATGAAAGAGATAGACCGTTGGATGGAAGCTTTCCGCAAGATGTGGGAAACCCGTTTTGACCAGTTAGATAACTTATTAAACGACATATAACTTAACAATCATGACAAACAATTTTGTATTTGAAGCAGATCAGGCCTCAAAAAGGATTTATTTATCCCGCGAATTTAACGCGCCAATTGAAAAAGTATGGAAAGCGTTTACGGACCCGGCATTGCTTGCAAAATGGATAGCGCCTAAACCCTGGACCATTGAAAAACAAACATGGGACTTTACTGTTGGCGGTGTTTCGAAGTATGCCATGGTTAGCCCCGAAGGCCAGGTACACTGGGTATACGACGAATTTACCGCGATAGAGCACGGCAAAGTTATCGCATCGACAGGAGTGTTTTGTGATGGCGAAGGTAACCCCAACCTGTCGGGACCAAAATCATATACTGAGACAAAGTTTGTATCAATTGAAGGTAACAGGACCAGGATAGAATCCACATACGTTTTTGACAGCGAAGAGACCATAAAATGGTTTGTGGAAGGAGGATTTAAAGAAGGCACTACCATGACCTTTGATCAGTTGGATAAATTACTGGCTTCGGAATAAATTAATTTAAAAATAATTACCATGCGAAAATTAAAATTACAAATGCAAATCACCCTCGATGGCTTTGTAGCCGGCCCGAATGGCGAGCAGGACTGGGTGTTTATATCCGGCAAACAGGACCCGGAAGCTTTGCAAAAGATCGTCGGGTTCGGTGCCGATCTGGCCGCTGGCTGCGATACGCTTTTAATAGGCCGTAAACTGGCTGCTTCGGGATTCTGCAGTTACTGGGAAAACGTGGCAGACAATCAGCCCGACAATCCATGGCACCCTTTGGCGAAGTTGATAACCGATCATCGCAAGATTGCCTTTAGCCGCACCGAAACCACCCTTCCCGGCCGCAACCTCGGTGTGGAAAACGGCGACCTGGCCACCGCGGTGCAGGCGCTGAAAGAACAACCCGGCAAAGACATTCTCGTGTACGGCGGCGCCGGTTTTGTAAGCTCCCTTGTAAGCCTCAACCTGATTGACGAATATTATCTGATCGTTAATCCTGTTGCGATAGGTGCGGGGCTGTCCATTTTTAAGGAGAGAAAGGTGCTGCAACTGGAAAGCTCGGTCGCTTTTAAACACGGGAAGGTGATCAATAAATACGTGCCGGTTCCGGTTGGCAGTTAGGAGTAGGCAGTTTTGCAAATCTCTTTCACAAAATGGTGCAGTGGGGGTAGAGATTAGAGGATTAGTGATTAGGGGGAAACTTTAGAGCTTTAAAAATAAAAGGCCCCGCCTTAGATTTCTCTATGATTTCAAATACCGAAGCGCAACAGCACCTGACTTAAAAACCGTCGACTCAACCAGCTTTAATAGTAATTTCTCCGGCAGGCTGATACCCTCAAACAGCCGTCTTCCTTCCCCTATAACGATCGGGTGAACCACAAAACGATATTCATCGATCAGGCCGAGCTCTGCAAGTTGTGAAGGAATGCTTACACCTCCGGTTAAAATATTTTTGCCTTGTTCCTGTTTCAATTTAAGTATTTCATCGCGAAGGCTCGTACGAACAACCCTCGTTTTTTCTCCTTGAGCGCCGTCTAATGATTGTGAGAAGACAATCATATTGGGCACGGCGTCAAATGCCTGGGCAAATTCGTCAGAAGGATCTTCTTTAGCCACATCGGGCCAATAAGGAACCATCAATTCATAAGTTTTACGCCCGTAGACGAACGTATCAGCATCCCGTGTGAGGTTCACAAAGTACTCCATCGTGTCTTCATTGGGATAGAATTTGGTATGGTCGCAGCAACCGTCTAAGGTCGTGTTGATCGCGAAGATTAGTTTTCTCATTTGATTGGTTTTAGTTTGATTTTCCTAAATTTCGCTATTATTTCACTTTTGCCGGCTGATAGTCTTTCCAAAGCCATTCAAGCGCCTCCGGGAGTGTTTGCATCTTCACTTTGTGATCTACATGCTTAGCATTGCGGGCAAAAACAAACTGGTATGGATAGTTTTTAGCGGCGAGTGCAATGGCCATATTTTCGTTGGCGAGCACCCAGTCGTGCATGTCATCGCGCATTACGTTGGGGTTAAAAAGGTCCTGGTCGCCTACTTCGATCCAGATCCGTAGCGGTTTTCGGCGACTATTTGGAATGAGTTGTTCATGAAATCCCCAGGCGCCACGCGGCGTTTTAGGGTTCCAGGGCCATTGCTGGTTGATATACGTTCCGGAATAAGTGAGTACGCGATGATACCATTCCGGGTGATACCACGCCATAATGAGCGCGCATGATCCGCCCGAACTGCCGCCCATTGTAGCGCGGCCGGAAGGGTCTTTGGTCAGTTTTACATTGCACCTGCTCTCTACCAGGGGTAATACTTCGTTTTCAATGAATTCGGCATACACGCCGCTCATGGTATCATATTCCAGGCCGCGTTCGCTTCCCTGGGCGTCCCCGCTGCCGTTGCCCACAGAGATGGCGATCATTGCCGGCACTTTGCCTTCGGCGATCAGGTTATCCAACACTGTGAACAGCAAATTATCCGGCCCGTCGGCGCCCACGATGAAGGGCGCGGCGGTACCCGTTACATACTGTTTTGGAACATACACTGCCACCTGGCGGGTATAGGGTGCCGGATGGCTTGTGGTGACTATCAACCTAGCTGGGTTTGCCGGATCAACAGCACCAAATGTTTTTTGTTCCCGGGCAATGCCGGGATAAATTTTGCTATCCTTCGAGTCCATGGTGAAGCGGTATATGGTCCCCTGCGGTACGTTCGCCTGCACTATCGATTCCGGTGCCGGGTCATGTGTGGGGCCGATAATAAAATTCCCATTGTTGTGGGGCGAAGGAATCGCGCCATCTGGTAACTCCTTAGCCGGTACGTAACCAGGCGTATGCGGGTCGCGGATCGGTGACTGGGCTTGGGTTGGGTTTATAACCCACAGCACCAAAAATAACACACCGAACTGTATGGCGCATTTAGTTAGCTTCACTTATTTCGATTTAAGGACGATGATAGCTATGCCTGTGGTTTAAATTCAGGCTTTATAAGTAAATATCGTAATAAAATCGCTGAGTTTTTAAATCCTGCAAAAGTGGTTCTAATGCATGCTGCCTAAAAGCCAAATCCTTTAATATACGCTAACCAGCACTTATTTTATCGTTACCGCATCTTTACCGGCGCCGTTTGTGATGATAGTTCGTTTCGGCAAATTTTCCACAGGGGTATTCATTACTTTGATCCCGGTTGTTTTTTCGCCGCCGGCGGATACCAGTGTTGCGGTGTTTTTATCATAACCGATATGGTCCAGCGTAATATTCCGGGCGTTGTTCAAAGTAACCAGCGTTGGCATTGGCGAATAAACATCCACATTTTTTAGATCGATATCCGCAGCTTCGGTGATCATTACAGGCTCTTTGGCCGAAATAATTATATCCGAAAAATGAATATTATTAACCGGCATTTCGGGCAAGCCGATAATAGAGATGGCAATTTTGGCGTTGTTGCAATAAATATGGCTCAGGTGAAAATCCTGGAAACGCGGTGTACGCTCGTTCACTTCCACATTTTTTAGTTTTTTGTCGTCCTCGTAATACGTACTGAAAAGTATGGCTTCGTTTAAAATGTCGTGCATATAAATATTATCGATATAAATATCGTGAACCAGTCCACCCCGGCCACGGGCGCTTTTAACGCGTATGCCGATATCGGTATTCACAAAATTGCAATTGGTAACGTACACGTTGCGCATACCGCCATCGGTATTACTGCCAATCACGAAGCCGCCGTGGGCATGGTAAACAATGCAGTCGGCAATCACCACGTTTTGCAGGGCCTCATCGCCGGCCTCATTGCTTCCAGAGTGGCTCGATTTCATGCAGATCCCATCGTCGCCGGCGTTGACCGTGCAATGGAAAACGATGGCGTTCCGGCACGAGGAAAGGTCGATACCATCGCCGTTTTGAGCATAGTACTCGTTATTAACGGTTACGTTGCGGATAATCAAATTATTGCAAAAACGCGGATTGATAACATACATGGGCGAGTTTTTAAAAGTGGGCCCGTCTATCAAAATATTGCTGCTGTTAGTGATAACCAGCAGCGTTGGGCGCATAAAATCCCTTGCCGGCAAAAAATCATCGGGTGTCAAACCTTTTTTGCCCTTTAGTTTTTTCAAATAATCTTCGCCTTCCATGGCCTGGCGCGTAGGCCAGTACATACCGCCGTCGCTGCTCACGGCGCCGCCCGCCCGGGTCAGCTCGTTCCACAGTGAAGGCGCCGCCTTTGTTTTTTTCAGGGGCCGCCATGTGTCGCCGCCGCCATCGAATATTCCTTCGCCGGTAATGGCTACATTTTGCAATTTGTTGCCGTGTATCGGCGAGGCTGTTCTTCCGTCCAGTATGGGGTATAAGTTATGATCGGTGCTGAAAATAACCAGCGCACCGCGTTCAGTATGCAGGTTTACGTTGCTTTTTAGCCCGATGGGGCCCGTTAACCATAAGCCGGGCGGCACAAGCACATTGCCTCCGCCGGACGAAGAGCAGGCATCGATCGCTTTTTCTATGGCTTCGGTATTAAGCGTTTGCCCGTCTCCAACGGCGCCATAATCTTTGATGTTGTAGGTGGTGCTTTTAAACACAGGTTCGGCAATTGCCGGCATTTTGAAAGGCGCCTGCGCCAGGTATTGGTTTAAAGTTTTGGATTGGGCAAAGCCGGTTAATGACAAAATGCAACCGGCTATTATCAGCCAAAATGTCCTGGATCTCATATGTTTGGTTATTACTTAAAAGTAAACCTATAACTTAAAAACATCTTTTTTGCAGCCGCGGCGGTTTTTTTTCACGGAAACGATTGCGTAAAATCGCCGGAAACGATTGCGTAAATAATAGTCGGCTAAAACTTGCAGCAGTACATTGGCGATAATACTTTTGGCAGCTTTGGTACAATTATAAACCGGGGTGCTCCCCGCCGACCAGCATGGTATGAAGAATTTTTTAGACCAAAACTTTTTATTGCAAAGTAAAACAGCAGAGCGGTTGTACCACGACTATGCTGCCGGCCTGCCAATTATCGACTATCATTGCCATCTTGACCCGGCCCAGATTGCAGGCGATATCAATTTCAAAAATCTCACTGATATCTGGCTCAAAGGCGATCATTATAAATGGCGGGCCATGCGTACCAATGGCGTCAGCGAGAAGTATATAACCGGTAATAAAAGCGACTGGGAAAAATTCGAAAAATGGGCCGCAACGGTGCCTTATACGCTTCGTAACCCGCTTTACCACTGGACGCATCTTGAATTGCAGCGGTATTTCGATGTCAGCGACCTGCTTTCGCCCCAAACGGCCCGCAGCATATACGATAATTGCACAAAAAAACTGCAAACACCTGAATACAGCGTACAAAACCTGGTAGGTAAAATGAATGTGCAGGTAATTTGCACAACCGACGATCCGCTGGATAACCTCGAATATCACAATAAACTGAAACAAAGCGGCTGGCCGGTAAAGGTTTACCCGGCGTTCAGGCCCGACAAGGCGATGAACGCAGACGATGCCGGCGGGTTAAACAATTACATTAACCGGCTGGAGGAAATAAGCGACATAGCCATCGACAGCTATCGCGATTATTTAAAAGCGCTAAAAAAGCGGCACGATTACTTTGATGATAACGGCTGCTCGGTATCCGACCATGGCCTGGAACAGGTATATGCTGATGATTATACAGAAAAGGAAATAAGCGACATTTTTAATAAGATCCGCACCGGCCAGGCTCTGGATTTAACCGAAATTTTAAAGTTTAAATCGGCGATGCTGTACGAGTTTGCGTTATGGGATCACGAAAAGGGCTGGGTGCAGCAATACCATTTAGGTGCGCTGCGGAACAACAACGACCGCGCGCATAAGGAATTAGGGCCGGATACGGGTTATGACTCCATTGGTGATTTTAGCCAGGCAAGGCCGCTGTCGAAGTTCTTAAACCGGTTGGACACAAATAACCGGCTTACAAAAACGATCATTTACAATCTTAACCCGGCCGACAACGAATTAATGGCTACGATGATCGGCAATTATAACGACGGCACTGTTGCCGGTAAGATACAATTCGGCTCCGCATGGTGGTTCCTCGACCAAAAGGACGGAATGACCCGGCAATTAAATGCCTTATCGGGAATGGGGCTGGTAAGCCGGATGGTTGGGATGCTCACTGATTCGCGAAGTTTTTTATCCTATCCCCGCCACGAATATTTCCGGAGGTTGTTATGTAACCTTTTTGCCGAAGATATCGAGAACGGCGAATTACCGAATGACATCGAATGGACAGGAAAGATCATACGGGATATTTGCTATTATAATGCGCGCAATTATTTTGATTTTGACCTTGCGTGATAACAGCAAATCAGGCTAACCTGGACGACGAGGCGCGTACGATGAGCTCCGTTTCCAGTTCTTCGGTAATATACTCTTCAACCGGCCTTTTGCTTTCGATGGTTTTAATCAGCATTTCGGTTGCCATTTGGCCCATTTGGAAAGCCGGCTGACGCACTACGGTTAATGGCGGATTAAATAACTCGGCCACGTCGGAATTGGTAAACCCGGCTATCGCAATATCATCCGGTACCTTAATATTCATTGTTTTTAATATATGCAGGCAATTGGTGGTAAGCCTGTCGCTTGCTATAAAAATAGCCTCAGGCCGGTCTTCCAGCTCTATCAGTTCGGTAACGGCGAGCTTTACCTCATCCTGGATCATACCGCCATGATCGCAATATTTTAAATATTCGGGCTTAAACTCAATGCCGTGCTTTTGAAGCGCAGCTTTAAAGCCATCACATCGTTCGCGGCTTATCAATAAATTATTGGAGTTGGTAAGATGGGCGATCTTTGTAAACCCGGTATTGATCAATAGTTCGGTGGCGGCAAACGATCCTTTGAAATTATTCGCGGTGATCTTATGGGTATCTATTTCGGCAACGATGCGGTCGAAAAACACGATGGGGAAACCTTTTTCGTGCAGGTACTGGTATTGGGATATATCAACCGTTTCGGCTGATATCGATACCAGTAGCCCGTCCACGTGCCTTGACAGCAAGTGCTTTACATTCGCTGTTTCCCGGTCGAACGACTCATGGGTTTGGGTAATAATAACATGATAGCCGCGGTTATAGGCGATGGATTCGATACCGTTAATGGCCTGCGAAAAATAATTGTTTGCCACCTCGGCCACCACTACCCCAATAGAATGACTTTTTTGTTCTTTCAGGCTTAATGCAATGGGGTTGGGGCGATAATTGATCTTTTCGGCATACTCCAGCACCAGTTTTTTGGTTTCGGTTCCTATTTCATAACTGCCGTTAAGCGCCCTCGACACGGTAGAGGTGGAAAGGTCCAGCGCCTTTGCAATATCTTTTATCGTATATGATTCAAACATAGTTTAACATCAACCAGCAATACATGGTTTGATTAGCTTTTCGCCCGTTTACTGACGGGCGTTGGGGTGCTATTCCGGGATAGCTAAATTAAATTAAAAATTCCATTAATCACTATTATTTCGTTACCAACTAAATCTATGCAATCGTTCCCGGAAACGATTGCATAGATTTAGTTGGGTATATTCTTTTTTTATTAATGGAGAGTATTTAATCTTGTTGACGAGACCGACAGTGATCTGCGCTGATAAGCGGGTTTTGTCGAAATACCAGTTATAATTTAGTTGCATTAATTCTTTTACAATGATGATCCCGGGTAGCATTTCCCGGAGCATTATATCCTATAAACCAATTTAAATTATGAATAAATTTTTACTTCAAATGTGCGCGTTACTGCTTATATGTAGTACGGCTCTGGCTCAAAACAGGTCGGTAACCGGCCAGGTAGTCGATAAAGACACCAGGGAGCCTTTAACCGGTGTAAGTATATTAGTTAAGGGTACAAGCACTGGCGGGCAGTCCGACGTGAAAGGCAGGTTTAAGCTGAATGGTTTAAGCGGAAACGTTGTATTGGTGGTAAGATACATCGGCTATAAATCGCTGGAAGTTAAGGTAGGACCGACGCAAACCGACGTTTCCATTGCCCTCGAATCCAGCGCACAGCAATTGGAGGAGGTTGTGGCGATTGGTTACGGTACCGTTAAGAAACGTGATGTAAACGGCGCGGTATCCACAATAACCGCGAGGGACCTTAAGGATATCCCGGTAACTTCGTTGGGCGAGGCTCTTGCCGGGCGATTGTCAGGCGTACAAATCACCCAATCGGAAGGGTCGCCTGACGCACAGGTTAGGGTATTGGTTCGCGGCGGCGGCTCCATTACTCAAAATAACAACCCGTTATTTGTGATCGACGGTGTGCAGGTTGAGAACGGTTTAAATTCCCTGTCGCCCCAGGACATCGAATCGATCGACGTTTTAAAAGACGCCGCATCTACAGCAATATACGGTGCGCGTGGCGCCAACGGGGTAATTATTATAACGACAAAAGGCGGCAGGATTCAGCCTACGCGGGTCAATTATAACGTTCGGGTTGGCTTTAAAAAGCTTGCCCGCGAGCTGGCGGTAATGGATCCGTATAATTTTGTCACATACCAATACGAAAGAAGCCGTGGTAACACGACGGACAGTACCAACTTTGCAACCGATTATGGAACCGATTTTAGCTCGTTGGATAAATATAAAACCATACCTGTCGCCGACTGGCAACAGAGGGTTTTTGACCGGCCTAACTTCCAGCAGCAGCATAATATCAGTATAACCGGCGGAAATGAAGCCACAACCTTTAATGTTAGTTTTACCGACGACCAGGAAAGCGAGATCGTTTTAAACTCGGGATTTGACCGCAAACTGATCAATTTCCGTATGGATCATAAAGCCAACGAACATTTTAAGTTTGGCTTTAACGCGCGTTATAACGATCAGCTCGTTACGGGCGCCGGAACATCCAGCTCGCAGGGCTCAACTTATAACAACCTGCGGAACACCATTAAATATCTTCCCTTTGATGTTCCGGGGGTAGCGCAGGACCAGATCAATACACAATTGTATACCGAAAGTGAGCTGGCTGGTAATAACCTGGGTGTGCTTAACCCAATTGTAAACGCCAACGCGCAATACCGACATAATTCAACGACCATAACCGACCTGAACGGATACCTGGATTACGCATTCAATAAGTATGTTTCTTTTCGCTCAACGCTTGGCGTCGATTTTAATAGGCAGATATTGAATTCATTCGATGATGCGGTTACTTTTAACGCCCGTATAAATGGCAATGCGCAGCCGCTTGGCGGAATTAACCAAATTAATACCAACACGTTAGACTTTTCGAACGTGCTTACCATAAGTAACGCGGCCGCACATCCCACAAAACACGATTTTAACCTGGTATTAGGAAATGAATTTTATAATCTTCACAGCGATGGGTTAAATAACCAGTTTAAACTTTTCCCCATAGGCATTGCACCCGAAACAGCGCTAAGCCAGCTTAGCCAGGGCACTATCGTCCCTACTTATCCGCAAAATTCATATGCAACGGCACACTTGTTATCGTTTTTTGGCCGGGCGATGTACACGTTCGATAAAAAATATACGGCGGTGGCCACGTTAAGAGCCGATGGCTCTTCAAAATTTGAACCGGGCCAGCAATGGGGCTACTTCCCATCGGCCGCTGTTTCATGGCGGATATCTGATGAGAAATTTATGAAAAATTTTACGGCTATATCCGATCTGAAACTTCGGGCCAGCTATGGAACGTCGGGTAACAACCGCATATCCGACTATCTTACACAAACACTATTTAACCCTTCCACCTTTTATGCATTAAATGAAAGTACCACCGCAATAGGTTATGTGCCCGCAAATCTTGTGAATGAAAAACTGAAATGGGAAACAACCATCTCGAAAAACCTCGGTTTGGATTTTGGATTGTTTAATGGCCGTGTGCTGGCGTCAATCGATGCTTACCAGGCCACAACCAGCAATTTACTGTTGCAGGTTGCCGTGCCAACCAGTTCAGGTTATCCAACACAATTTCAAAATGTGGGTAAAACACAAAACCAGGGTATCGAGTTTCAACTGAGTGCATACGCGGTTCGTACCAGGGATTTTTCGTGGAATATCAATTTTAATATCGCTTATAATACCAATAAGGTATTGGCGCTGGCGCCCGGCGAAACCTCGTTCCCGGCGTTCTCGGGTTGGGGCGTTTCGGGCCAGCCGGCTGACTTTATTGTGCAGGTTGGCCAGCCGGTGGGAAGCGTATATGGATACGTAAGCGACGGCTACTACAAAACGTCTGACTTTAATTATGATCCCACCACGCATCAATACACTTTAAAAAGCGGGGTAATTGACCCGTCAAAAACTATCGGTACTGCCCAGCCCGGCCTTATCAAATATAAAGATTTGAACGGTGACGGCGTGATAACAACCGCCGATCAGAAAATACTGGGTAATACCATCCCGAAATTAGTTGGAGGTATTAACCAAATGTTCACATATAAAAACTTTGATGCCAGTATCTTTGTAAATTTCCAGGCTATGGTAAAAGTGCTGAATGCGACAAAGGTTGAATTTACAAACGGCTATACTGCCGGCACAAATTTACTGGCTGCCGAAGACGGCCGCTGGCGTACTGTAGACGCAAACGGGAACGTTATCCAAAAATTGGTGACAGTAAACGGTACAACCGTGGCGGTGGGCTCGTCGCCGGATGTGTTAAATGCTGTTAATGCCAGCGCTAAAACGCCCATACCGGTAACCGGTGCAGCAGCATTTTACGTTAACTCGTCTGATGTTGAGGATGGCTCGTTTGCCCGGCTAAACAATGTTACGCTTGGTTATTCGTTTAAAACAAGCTTTTTAGACCGTATAGGGGTTAAGAGATTAAGAGCCTATGCGACAATAAACAACGTGGCACTGTTAACAGGTTATAGCGGTTACGATCCGGACGTAAATACGCGGACAAGCACGCCGGTTACCCCGGGTGTCGATTATTCGGCCTACCCGCGCAGCCGTACGTATATTTTTGGTATAAACCTTAGTTTGTAAATATTAACTTTCATAAAAATGAAAAAGAAATTTATAGTTCGTTTTTTTAGCCTGGTTGTAATTTTTACGGTTGGCTCTGGTATTTCGTGCAAGAAGTACCTTGACGAAAAACCGGTTGCATCTATCGGAACTGCCGCGGCGTTTAGTAACGTGGCCAACGCCACCGAGGCCGTATTAGGCGCATATGCAAAACTCGCCGGAGACGCGGCTTATGGGTCGAGGATAAATATGTATTATACCGTTGACCAGGACGAAATGGTTGGGCCTGCAAACAGCAGCGCGCCGGATAACGACCGCCGGGATATAGCCAGGTATGAAGCCACTTCAAACAATGCCCAGTTAGAAGCTCCGTGGGAGGATTTGTATGCCGGTATTGAAAGGGCAAATATTTGTATTAAATATATTCCTTTAATGGCCGACTACACATCGGGCAGCGCAGCCGACCAGGTTTCGTTGAAAAGGTTATACGGCGAAGCGCTGACATTGCGCGCACAGTTTTATTTTGAACTGATACGGAACTGGGGCGACGTGCCCGCGCCGTTTGTACCTTCGGCCGATCAGACAAATTTATACCTGACAAGAACCGACCGTGATGTGATCTATGATCATATTTTGAACGACCTGTTAACCGCCGAAAACCTGGTGCCCTGGCGCACGGAAATTACAACACGGGACGAGCGGATAACAAAGGGTGCGGTAAAGGGGCTGCGCGCACGAATAGCCCTGTTCCGCGGTGGTTATTCGTTAAGGAACAGCACAGCGCAAATGTCTCGTGATGCCGATTACTTAAACTATTATAAAATTGCCAATAGCGAATGCGCCGATCTTTTAGCGCGCCGCGACGAGCATACCCTAAACGCGAGCTACCAGGGCTTGTTCCAAAACAACATCGATGCGCACACGCTCGACCCTGTCGGCGAAGTAATGTTCGAAGTGGCTATGGGCGGCGGATCGTCAGCCAGCGATAGCAAACTTGGTTATTATGACGGCCCGCGCGTAAACAACCTGGGTAACTCGTCAATAACCGCGGTGCCCACCTATTTTTACGCCTTCGATCCGAACGATACACGCCGCGATGTTACCATAGCACCTTATTTTACCAATCTTGACGGCACCAAGGTGCTCCAGAAATTGATCAGTATCACCAGCGGCAAGTTCCGTCGCGATTGGATCACCCCGGCTATTTCGCCGACGTCTGCAGCCCAGTACTTTGGCGTTAACTGGCCCATATTGCGTTTTTCGGATGTGCTGCTCATGTTCGCCGAATCGGACAATGAGATCAACCATGGGCCGAGTGCAGCCGCAATCAGCGCATTTAATGAAGTACGTACACGCGGCTTTGGCGGAAACGCGGGCCTTATAGGCGTTACACCTACAGATTACACCGGTTTTTTTAACGCGATTGTTAATGAACGCTCGTTTGAATTTGGCGGCGAAGGTATCCGTAAATTCGATTTGATTCGCTGGAACCTGCTGGCTTCAAAAATCACTTCAACCAGGGCCAATTTAACGCTGATGTTAAACAAGCAGGCCCCTTATAATAATTTGCCGCAGTCGATGTACTATAAGACAGGTTCACAAACCCTGATTTATAGTAATTCGTTATATGCGCCGACACCGGCAGCTACGCCTTCAGGTTATGCGAAGGTGGCATGGGTAAGCTCGCTGACAACCACCTACATAACCAATGTAGCGCAGCTTTTTACACCCAATCACGGCGAATTGCTGCCCATACCAAACCAGTCGATACAGGCAAACCCGAACCTTAAGCAAAATCCGGGATATCAATAATAGTTGATTAGTTGATTACGAGGGCCGCCCTTTGGGCGGCCTTATTTAACTTTTGATATGTGCCGCAAACTAATTAATTATAAAGGTTTTAGGATGCTTGCTGCGCTGTGCGGCGGCTTGTTATTTTTTGGCTTCACATTTCCTTCGGACCATTTTACCGTTTTTATGGCCGGTGACTCGACCATGTCTGTCAAGCAAGTAAAAGCTTACCCGGAAACGGGGTGGGGAATGCCATTTGCAAATTACTTTGACTCATCAGTTACGATTGATAACCGGGCCAGGAACGGCCGCAGCACAAAAACGTTTATATCGGATGGCTTATGGGACTCTATCATAAAAGACCTAAAGGCCAACGATTATGTGTTTATTGAATTCGGCCATAACGACGAAGTAAATACAAAAGCCAGCTATACTAAAGAAGGTGAGTACAGGGCCAACCTGGTGCGGTTTGTTACCGATGTGAAGAATAAACAGGCGATCCCCATTTTGTTGACGCCGGTTACGCGCAGAAACTTCGATAGCACAGGTCATATTAAGGAAACACATTTAGCGTACTCAAAAATTGTACGTGAAGTAGCCGCTGAACAAAAGGTGATATTGATTGACCTCGACGAACTGACGCGTTCATTTTTTGATAAATACGGGCCTGATCGTTCGATACTTTTCTTCAATAATCTTGAGCCGGGAGAAAATCCTAATTATCCGGAAGGCCGAAAGGATAATACCCACTATAATGAATTAGGTGCGCGAAAAGTAGCTGAGATCGTATTGCAGGCGATAAAAGACCTAAAGCTGCCCTTGGCAGATCATATTGTAAAGCCGCCAAAAAACCCTAAATGATGAACGGAAAAATAAGACTGCTGCTGGGGTTCTGCATGGTATTATCGACCCATGGTTTTGCGTATGCAAAACGTGTTGTAGTGGCACAAGATGGCAGCGGTAACTATAAGACTGTACAGGCTGCTTTTGACGCCGTTCCGGTGGGGAACAAACAACCTGTAGAAATATTTATAAAAAAAGGCGTTTATCACGAAGCCCTTAACCTGGCAAAAGGAAAGGATTTTGTAACTCTTACCGGCGAAGACAGGGCGCAAACAATTTTAACCTATAATAACCACACCGGGGTGATAACGCCTAAGGGAGATACCATCAACACGTATACTTCCGCCTCTTTTTTTATTTATGCCGATAATTTTAAGGCCGTAAATATTTCCTTTCGGAATGATGCTGGTTTTACAGCCGGACAGGCGGTGGCCGTTTTCGCTTTTGGCGATAAGCTGGCTTTTGACCGGTGCAATTTTACCGGCTTCCAGGATGTGCTGTTTTGCAGCGGTCCGGGCAGCCGACAATACTACAGGGATTGCTATATTGAAGGTACCACCGATTTTATATTCGGTCCGGCAACGGCGGTGTTTCAAAGCTGCCATATCCATAGCAAAAAGAACTCGCACGTAACGGCTGCTTCCACGCCACAGGATGTTCCCTACGGTTTCGTGTTCTTTGATTGCACCTTAACGGCAGATGCCGGGATAGATAAGGTGTCGCTGGGCCGGCCGTGGAAGCCGTACGCAAGTGTTACCTACATAAGGTGCAACATTGGCGCGCATATCATCCCCCAGGGATGGAACAACTGGAAAAATCCGGCAAATGAAGCCACCGCCCGCTATGCACAATACCAATGCACCGGCCCCGGCGCCAAAACAGCTGAACGGGTGAAATGGGCAAAACAATTAACCGATGCCGAAGCAAAAAACTATACTATAAAAAACATATTAGGCGGCAAAGATCATTGGAACCCGCTTAAAAATCTGAAATAATATGCATTTTATAAAAAAACTAGCAGGTATCACCGCATTTATTGCCTCATCTTTTATTGCCAACGCACAATATTCGTGGCATAATCTTCCGCAAGCTCATTTACCTGCATTTAAAAAAGACACTTTTAATATTGCCGGCTATGGCGCAAAACCTGATGGGATTACTTTAAATACCGCGAGCATAAACAGGGCCATTGCCGATTGCAGCGCAAAAGGCGGCGGCGTAGTGCTGGTACCGAACGGGTTTTGGCTAACCGGGCCGCTGGTATTAAAAAGCAATGTAAACCTGTATATAAGCCGCGCGGCACTGCTCCAATTTACCGACGATAAGAGCCAATATCCGCTGGTGGAAGGCAACTTTGAGGGTCATGCAGCGGTACGCAATCAATCACCTATATCCGGCACCGACCTGGAAAATATCGCTATCACCGGCAGCGGCATCATTGACGGGCACGGCGATGTATGGCGCGCCATTGGCCGCAGCAGGCTAACCGATGCCGAATGGCAAAAGCTGGTTTCTTCGGGCGGAACGAATGACGGCAAAACATGGTACCCTTCGGCGGGGTATGTGGAGGGATCAAAAACGCCCGCCGCAGGCGTAATACTTCCTGGTAAATCCTTAAAGAACTACGAACCGATCAAAGATTTCCTGAGGCCGAATATGGTTGTGCTTACTAACTGTAAAAGAATTTTACTGCAGGACGTTACGTTCCAAAATTCACCTGCATGGTGTTTGCACCCTTTACTTTGCCAGGACCTAACATTGAAGAGTGTACATATACGGAATTTGTGGAACGCGCAGAATGGTGACGGCATCGATGTGGAATCGTGTAAAAATGTATTGATCGAAGGCAGCACTTTCGATGCGGGCGATGACGGCATATGCATCAAGTCGGGCAGGGATGCGGAAGGCCGGCGAAGGGGTGTGCCCACCGAGAACGTGGTGATAAAAAATAATGTAGTTTACCGGGCGCATGGCGGATTTGTGATAGGCAGCGAAATGTCGGGCGGGGCGCGCAACATTTTTGTGTCCGACTGCACTTTTATCGGTACCGACATCGGTCTGCGTTTTAAAACAACACGCGGGCGGGGCGGCATAGTGGAAAATATCTATATCAGGAACATCAGCATGCGGGATATTTTGCACGAAGCCATTTTATTTGATATGTATTACGTGGCCAAACGGCCTTCGACATCGGAGCCGATAAAGGATGAAGAAAGTATCCCGGTAACGGAAGCCACACCGCAATTCAGGAATTTTTATGTGGACAATGTGATATGCGAGGGGGCAGAAAGGGCCATCCTGATCCGCGGATTACCCGAAATGACCATTAAAGGCATACATCTTGAAAATATGGTGCTCAAAACCGACAAAGGAGCCGATATAATTGAAGGGAATGATATAACGTTTAAAAATATACAGCTGTATACCAAAAATACCGAGCCGGTTATCAATATCGAAAACGGCAGTAATCTGGTGTTCAACAACGTAACCTATAACAATGCGCGCCTGTTGTTCAAAATAAGCGGGAAAAAGTCCAAAGAAATCAGGCTTTCAGAAACGGATACTTCGAAAGCCAAAAAGTTGGCCGAATTTAAATCCGGCGCCGAAAGCAGCGCGCTGATCGCGGATAAATAAGTGATAAAATGGAAAAATGAAACGACTGGTCTTGTTGATATGGCACTTGTTATTTTCAGTCGTTCTGATGGCGCAAAACACGATCTATCCGTCCAGCTTAACTGTTGCGCAGGATGGAAGCGGGGATTTTAAAACCATCCAGGAGGCTGTAAATTCTACCAGGGATCTTCGGCAGGCACGCGTGGTAATACACATTAAAAAAGGTGTTTATCACGAAAAATTGATTATCCCGTCGTGGAAAACAAACGTATCATTGATAGGCGACGATAAAGATAATACCATTATTACTAACGGCGATTTTTCGGGCAAGCCGAATCCGGGCGGCAAGGATGCTTTTGGGAAGGATAAATTTACCACATATACGTCCTATACAATGTTGGTGCAGGGGAACGATTTCATTGCTGAAAATCTGACTATCGAAAATGCGGCAGGTCGCGTTGGCCAGGCGGTTGCCCTTCACGCCGAGGGTGACCGTTGTATATTTATAAACTGCCGCCTGCTTGGTAACCAGGACACCTTGTACACGGCGACTGAAAACAGCCGGCAGTTTTATAAAGACTGCGATATTGAAGGTACGACGGATTTTATTTTCGGCGAAGCTACTGCGGTATTTGAAAACTGTGTGATAAAGGGCTTGGCAAATTCATATATAACTGCCGCTGCAACAACTTCCCGGCAGCAATTTGGCTTTGTGTTTTTTAATTGCCGGCTAATTGCCGCGACTGGCATCAACAAGGTTTACCTGGGCAGGCCGTGGAGGCCTTATGCAAAAACGGTATTTATCCGCACAGCAATGGGCGATCATATTTTGCCGCAGGGATGGAACCCCTGGAAAGGCGATGCCATGTTTCCGGATAAAGAAAAAACAGCGTTTTATGCGGAGTTTGAAAATACAGGTGCGGGTTCGAACATGTCGGGCCGTGTGAGCTGGTCGCACCGGCTGACAGCAGCGGATATGAAAAAATACACGTTGAAAAATATTCTCGGCGGCAAAGACGGCTGGGATCCAACTATTAACTAACCGGGAAATGAAAAAGGCCCTATTGCTGTGCGCGTTGCTTATCCCGGCCTTATTATCCAGGGCTCAAAGTTTGCCGTGGTCGCAGCGCATGGCAGCTACGGCGATGTGGCTTTGGCCCGACTCATTACCGGGCGGGAAATGGGCGTATGAGCAAGGTGTGGTTTTGCAGGGTATGGAAAGCGTTTGGCATCAAACGGGCGACGGCCGGTATTTTAGGTATATTCAGCATAATATAGACCGGTACGTAACAAACGATGGTGCCATCCGGACCTATAAGGCCGATGACTATAACCTGGACAATATTCTACCGGGGCGCAGCCTGCTAATGCTTTACCAGGTGTTAAACACCGAAAAATATAGCAAAGCGGCATCCCTGCTATACCGGCAACTTAAACAGCAGCCAACAAACAGCGCGGGCGGTTTTTGGCACAAACAGCGCTATCCCGACCAAATGTGGCTTGACGGCCTGTATATGGCCGAGCCGTTTTATGCGGGTTACGCGAGTATTTTTCATCACGAAGCTGACCTTAATGACGTAGCCGGTCAGTTTATTTTGATAGAAAAACATGCGCGGGATCCGGAAATCGGCTTATTATACCATGCCTGGGACGCAAGCCGCAAAGAGCGCTGGGCTAATCGCAAAACAGGCCTTTCAGCAAACTTTTGGGGAAGAGCAGACGGATGGTTTGCTATGGCCCTTGTTGATGTGCTGGACCAGTTCCCAGCCAATCATCCAAAACGGCCGCAGCTGCTTGCTATTTTAAACCGGCTGGCCCAAGCTATTGAAATGTACCAGGATAAAAGATCGGGCTTATGGTACCAGGTGCTGGATAAAGGCGGTAAAGAAGGAAACTACCTGGAAGCATCGGCATCATGCATGTTTGTGTATGCCCTGGCTAAAGGGGTGAGGGAAGGTTACCTGCCCAAAAAATATCTTTCGGTTGCCAAGTCCGGGTATAAAGGAATTATTCGCCGGTTTGTTAAAACAGATGCAAATGGACAAGTGAATTTAAATGGCATTTGTGCTGTGGCCGGCCTGGGCGGCAATCCATATCGTGACGGCAGCTACCAATACTACGTTAGCGAAAAGCCTGTCACCAACGATCCGAAAGGAGTAGGCGCTTTCATGCTGGCAAGCGTGGAAATGGAGCGTTTAATTCACCTGGATGCCGGCAAAGGTAAAATGGTACTGCTGGACAGTTATTTTAACGACGAGCATAAAAAGGATATAACCGGGATCGACCAGCCGTTTCACTACAAGTGGGAAGAGATGCCCAACAGCGGCTTTTCCTCGTTCGGTTACATTTTCAACAATTACGGTTTCCGTACGCAAACGCTGTACACTGCGCCTACTGTGACCAATTTGGCAAAGGCGGCGATTTATATTATCGTCGACCCGGATATCCCCAAAGAGAACCCGGATACCAAATACATTCTTGAGCCGCACATAAAAGCGATAACCAGCTGGGTAAAAAGTGGCGGCGTATTGGTTGTTTTGAATAATGACACCGGCAACGCCGAATTTAAGCACCTGAATAAGTTAATGGTCCGGTTTGGCATCCGCTTTAACGAAAACAGCGTTAACCATGTGGTGAATAACCAGTTTGAACAGGGCGCGATAACGATTCCGCCCGGTAGCAGCATTTTTAAAACGGCGCAGAAGGTATACATCAAAGAACTCAGTACAATTGCCGTTACCCCGCCCGCCATTGCAGCGCTTGAACGTAACAGCGACATCATTGTTGCCGTAGCGCGGTATGGCAAGGGAACCGTTTTCGCCGTTGGGGATCCCTGGTTTTATAATGAATACCTCGACGGGCGCAAGCTGCCGCCCCCATATGAAAATTTTAAGGCCGCCAACGACCTGGTAACATGGCTTGCTCACCAAATACCATCAAAGCCATGAGAAAGATATTTTACTTACCGGCTTTGTTATTTTGCGTGCTTTCGGCTGCGAAGGCGAACGCTCAGGCCAATGCCGCTGTTATCGTTGATGCGTCCGGGAAAGGGAATTTTAAAAATATCCAGGACGCCATAAACAGTCTTCCCGATTCGTCGGCCACCGACCGGGTGATCCATATTAAAAAAGGCGTTTATCACGAAAAGCTGTTTATCGCGAAAAGCCACATCGTGTTAGTTGGAGAGGATGAGAAGAATACCATTCTTTCAGCTGATATAGCACGGGATATATGGCGTTGTAGTGGCCATGCCGACGATTGGGGTGCTGCTACTTTAAACTTGCGCGGCAACGACATAACGCTAAAAAACCTGACCATAATTAACGGTTATGGATTTGATCACTGGCAGGATACCGTTGTAGGCTGCCTGGTTAACGACGTCGTTAACCAAAAAACAGTGAGTATTAATGGACACCAGATGGCGTTAAGGTCGTTTCAAACAACGCGGTTAAAGGTTATAAAATGCACTTTGCGCGCCTATGGCGGCGATACGGTTAGCCCGTGGAACGGCACCAGCGGTATGTATTATTTTAAAGATTGCACCATGGAAGGCGGTGTGGATTTTTACTGCCCGAGAGGATGGGCGTATGCCGAGAATTGTACGTTTATCTGTCACAGCAAAGAAGCCGCGATCTGGCACGACGGGTCGAAAAACCGAAATCAAAAAACTGTTTTGGTTGGGTGTACATTTAAAGGCGACGATGGCTTTAAACTAGGCAGGTATCATCTCGACTCGCAGTTTTACCTCATCAACTGCAAATTCTCAAACAACATGGCCGATGCGCCCGTGTACCAGGCGGCCAGCTCCAAAGGTGTTCAATGGGGGCGGCGGGTTTATTTCTACAATTGCCACAGGCAAGGCGGTGATTACGCATGGTTTAAGGATAATTTAAATACAGCATACGACAGCCCTTCGGCGAATGATATTACCGCCACCTGGGCGATGGATAAACAATGGGATCCTTTAAAGGCGGCCCACAATTTTTGATCAATGATATGATTTTATCGAGATATACTTTAAAAAAAATAAATGCTACAGGGATAAAGTTGCCCGATCCGGAGCTGTTTGAGCTGCCCGAAAAAGTATTGCAATTTGGAACGGGGGTGCTTTTGCGCGGCCTGCCCGATTATTTTATTGATAAAGCCAATAGAAAGGGTTTGTTCAACGGAAGGGTAGTTGTCGTAAAGTCGACAGACACAGGTTCGGCCGATGCTTTCGAAAAGCAGGACAGCCTGTATACCATTTATTTAAAAGGTATTGAAAATTCAAAACAGATTAATGAACAGGTGGTTTGTTCGGCTATCAGCAGGGTTCTTTCCGCATCGGGCGAATGGGACGCCATTTTGGAAGTTGCCCGGAGTCCGCATTTGCAGGTAATTGTTTCCAACACCACCGAGGTGGGTATACAGCTTGTGAAAGACAATGTGCGCAAACTTCCGCCTGCATCGTTCCCGGGTAAATTATTGGCCGTGCTATATGCCCGTTATAAAGCTTTTAAAGGCAGCGAGGATAGCGGTTTAATTATCATACCTACCGAGCTGATCGTTGACAATGGTAAAAAACTGGAGGCCATTGTTTTGGAGCTGGCCCACTTAAACAAGCTGGAGCCGGCGTTTATGGACTGGCTGGAGAGCAGCAACAAATTTTGCAACTCGCTGGTGGACCGCATTGTGCCCGGAAAACCAAATGATGAATTAGAAAGGGACCTGGAAAATGAGCGGGGATATGCTGACGACCTGGACATAATTGCCGAGCCCTACAGCCTTTGGGCCATTGAGGGGGATGATAAAGCGGCTTCGATACTTTCATTTAGCCAGGCGGATAAAGGGGTGGTAATAGCGCCCGATATAGAATTATTCAGGGAACTAAAATTAAGGCTGCTGAACGGCACCCACACGCTATGCTGCGCGGCTGCGCTGCTATGGGGGTTTGACACCGTCAAGGAAGCTATGGATAGTGACTCTTTCCGGCAATTCATTAACGGCCTGGTATTTAACGAGATCGCCCCGTCGATACCGTATGTTATAGATGATGATGTTAAAAAGAAGTTTGCCGGTACCGTGCTGGATAGGTTTAATAACCCGAACATCCGCCACGCGTGGTTAAGCATATCTGTGCAATATTCATTGAAGATGAAGACCCGCGTTATACCGTTATTGTTAAATTACTATAAAATAAATAATAAAGTTCCCGGACATATCGCCTTTGGATTTGCGGCTTTTTTGAGATTTATGAAAATTAAACCGGCCGATGGTGGAAAGTATACAGGAATTATAAACAACTATGAGTATAATGTGACCGATACGAACGCCGAATTTTTTTACAAAGCCTGGACAAAGGAAAATATTAATACAATTGTTGATTGCGTTCTAAAAAACAAGGAACTTTGGGAAACCGATCTGACCCGGTTACCCGGATTTAAAGCCGAGGTAATTGAACAGTTGAACAGCATTATCGCGAACGAGAAAATGGCGATCGGCGCAGGAGAGTAAAAAGCATGAAACAAAAAGTATTGAAGGTACACCCTGGAGATAACGTGATGGTCGCGCTTGCCGATTTGCAGCCCGGCGAAACCATTTATTACCAGGATAAAAATTATACGACAACCGACCTAATCCCAGCGAAGCATAAATTCGCGTTAGCCGGCATACCCGAAGACGGCGAAATTATTATGTACGGCGTGTTGGTTGGCCGGGCGCAGGCCCCTATACCGGCTGGCGGTTTGCTGTCGGTAACCAACGTTAAGCACGCCGCAAGCGGATTTGCCGCACATGATTATCACGCAAGCTGGACACAACCCGATGTGAGCAAATGGAAGAACCGCACCTTTAACGGATATCACCGCGAAGACGGCAGCGTGGGCACGGCAAATTACTGGCTGGTGGTCCCCATGGTGTTTTGCGAAAACAGGAACCTGGAAGTATTGCAGGATGCGTTGGTAAAGCAGTTGGGATACGGTCGTAAAAAGAGCTACGAAATAAAAGCCCGCCACCTGATAAACAGAATACGCAACGGCGGCGGCGTGGACGAGATATTACATACCGAAATTGACGGCGACAATGATCAAACTGCCAAGGAACGGGTGTTTCCCAACGTGGACGGAATAAAATTTTTGACCCATAACGGCGGCTGCGGCGGGACACGCCAGGATGCAACCGCGCTATGCGGCTTATTGGCGGGATATATTACGCACCCTAACGTAGCAGGAGCGACAGTATTGAGCCTGGGATGCCAAAATGCGCAAGTGAGCATACTGCAGCAGGAAATAGCGAAACGGTCGCCGGGCTTTAATAAGCCGCTTTATATTTTGGACCAGCAGCAAACCGGTACCGAAGCCGATTTACTCGAACTGGCTATACGGCAAACGCTTGCAGGCCTTATACAAGCCAACCAATGCACGCGCCAGCCTGCTCCTTTGAGTAAGCTGGTTATTGGGCTGGAATGCGGTGGCTCCGATGGTTTTTCTGGGATATCAGCAAACCCTGCTATAGGATATACCTCTGATCTGCTGGTTGCGCTTGGCGGATCGGTTATCCTGTCTGAATTTCCGGAGCTTTGCGGCGTGGAGCAAAACCTGGTCGACCGGTGTGTCGACAGAACGATCGCCGATCGGTTTGCCAGCCTCGTGCGTACCTACAGCCAGCGCGCCGAAGAAGCGGGATCAGGTTTTTACATGAATCCCTCGCCGGGTAATATTAAGGACGGTTTGATTACCGATGCGATAAAATCGGCAGGCGCAGCCAAAAAGGGTGGTACCTCCCCTGTGACAGATGTGCTGGATTATCCCGAGAAAGTAACCAAACCCGGCCTCAACCTGTTGTGTACGCCGGGCAACGATGTCGAATCGACCACGGCCGAAGTGGGTGCAGGAGCGAACATCGTATTATTTACCACTGGCTTGGGTACGCCCACCGGCAATCCCATCGCCCCGGTTGTCAAGATCGCGACAAATACAACACTGTTTAATAAAATGAGCGATATTATCGACATCAATACAGGCGCCATTGTTGAAGGCGACGAAACCATTGAGCAGGCCGGCGAGCGCATACTTGATTATGTAATTAAAGTGGCCGGCGGCGAAATTGAAATAAGCGCCGTGCGGCACGGCCAGGATGATTTTATTCCCTGGAAAAGGGGCATTTCGCTATAAACCACTTATATAAGGCTGGCATAAAAGAGAGCGATATTAACTAACGCTCTCTTTTGTTATGATGGTCCAGTCATCATTGCCATGGCCCTTCTCTATCCATTTGTCCATTTCGGCGGCAACCACGGGTATCACCTTTAATTTTTCATGCCCTTCTTCTACTGCCGAAAGCATCAAGCCCGCGTCCTTGCGCGCCATATTTAATTCCCACGAAGGACTGCTAAAATCCGCTTCGATGATCTTTTTTAACCTTGCCGGTACCATAGCGCCCGGGTTCCACGAGCTGAATAATTCCAGCACATCATCCGCGGCAATGCCCTGAGCCTTCGCCAGGGAAAGCGTATCGGAAAGGCCCGCCGTCATACTCAACAGAAAAAGATTACCGATCAGCTTTATGCCTGCGGCTTTGCCTTCTTCCGGACCGAGATTCATCAGCTTCCCTGTCATTTTAGACAGATCCTCTTCCACGTTTTTAATCACCGCCTGATCGCCCGACACCAGCATTACGCCGGTGCTTTCGAGCGCGTTTGGCGGCCCCATAAACACCGGGGCATGCAGGTAGGTAAAGCCACGATCCTTCCATGCCTTTGTTCTTTCAATTGCTCCTTTTTTCGAGGTTGTGGTATGGTCGATAATAATTGCGCCCGGCTTTAAGCCGGATGCCGCCGTCTCTAACACTTCATTTACGCTGTCGTCGTCCTTTAGCGTAATGTGTACAACATCGGCACCCCTCACCGCATCGGCGGCCTGGTCAAATGCTTTTGCGCCATAGGTTTCGAGCGCTTTGGCTTTAGACGCAGTGCGGTTCCATACCTGCACCTCGTCGCCCTTTTTGATCATCGCCCTGACAAAATTTGAGCCCAGCAGGCCCATTCCCAAAAATGCTTTCATAATGTTGAATTTTGTAATACTGGGTAATCGGTATATCCGGTTTCGCCCGGCGTATAAAAGGTGCCGAAATCCGGCTGGTTAAGTTCCGTCCCCGTTTTCATCCTGTTTATTAAGTCGGGATTGGCTAAAAATGTTTTACCAAAAGCAATCAAATCCGCGCTGCCGCTTTCGATGGCCGCTTGGGCCGTTTGCATCGTAAAGCCCCCGGTGGATATTAGGTCATTTTTGAAACCGGTACGTATACTGTCCTTTATTGTTTGGGGAACCGGCGGCGCGCCCATCGACGAATGGTCAAGGACATGGATATATTGAATATCCAGATCGTTTAATTTTTTTGCAAGATAATTATAGGTGTCGTCAACTTCGTTATACGCCGGCATATCGTTGAATGCACCGTATGGCGAAAAACGTACCCCTATTTTATCGGCGCCTATTTCAGCAGCCGTTTGGGCGACGATTTCTAACAGAAAGTGGCTGCGGGCTTCAACTGAACCACCGTACGCGTCGGTTCGGCGGTTGGTGCCGGGGTTCAAAAACTGCTCGATCAGGTAGCCGTTGGCGGCATGCAGCTCGACGCCGTCAAATCCGGCTGAGATCGCATTTTTTGCGGCTTGCACAAATTCGTCTATCGTGATTTTAATATCTTCAGTCGTCATTTCACGCGGAGCCGACAAATCGACCATACCCTGGGTATCCGAAAACATCTGGCCTTTAGCCGTAACAGCCGAAGGAGCCAATACCTCGGCGCCGGCCGGTAAGTTTGATAAGTGACTCACACGCCCGGTGTGCATTAGCTGCATGTACATGTGGCCGCCTTTTTTATGAACCGCATCAGTTACCGTTTTCCAGGCAGCTACCTGCTCGTTATTATAAATGCCCGGTATGCGCGGATAGCCTACACCATTGGGTGATGGAGAAGTGCCCTCGGTAATGATCAGGCCCGCATCTGCGCGCTGACTGTAATATTTAGCCATGACGGGCGTCGGGATATTGTTAGGTGTGGCCCGGCTGCGCGTCATGGGCGCCATAGCCACGCGGTTCTTTAACCGGATTGCTCCAAATTGTATCGGTTCAAAAAGTTTACTTGCCATAAAAATATTTTGCTGGCAAATAACGGTTGCAACATTTAATATTTGGTCAGGGAAAAGCCATTTGTAAACCACGGCTTTATCATATTTGGCGTTTTATGTTTAACCGCGTAATTACCAGTGTTTTAACCGGGTAAAATATTTAACAACATTGTTACCCGCACTATTTAATGTTTTTTCCATTTTTACAAACACTTTATGCAATTGAGGGTAGTATGACGATATGCCGGTTGGCAGGTAAAAGTCGACTATACATATAATGCCAATGGATGTGTTTTAATATGGCGCGTATTTTCAACTTAAACAGATTCTTTTTTTTGTTTACAAACTGTTGGATTCTTTTTGCCGGTACTGCCGCCGCGCAAAATAAAAAAAGCACCACCATTTCTCCGCCGCTGGTAGTACCTGATACCAGCAAAAATAATTTATTGGTTCCTGTTACCGTAAAAGATTCGAGCGGCGGCAGTTCGGTTCAATATTTAACACTGCAGCAATGTATTGAATACGCCATGCAGCACCAGCCGGCGCTCAACAGATCGCTAATCAACGTCGATATCGCCAGGACAACAAACGCCATTAATTTAGCCGGCGCATTACCACAGGTTGACGCCTCCGGAAGCTTAACCCATTACCTGCAGCGATCGAACGCTATAAATTCCACCACGACATCTTCAAATGGGTTTGGCGTGTCGAACACATTTATTCCGGGCATCGCGGTGTCGCAATCCATATTTAATCCGAGCCTGCTGTATGCTTTCAGGAGCGCGCCTTTTTATGTAAAACAAGCCCAGCAGGCAACAGACAGCACCAAAATATTCGTGGTTTCGTCGGTTAGCAAAACCTTTTACAATCTGCTGCTTACGCTTGAGCAAATTAACGTTTATAAAGAAGACACGGCAAGGCTTGGAAAGAACCTGCGCGATGCTTATTATCAATATAAGGGCGGCATTGTGGATGAAACGGATTATGAACAGGCTACGATCACCCTGAATAATTCGCGCGCGCAATTAAAGCAGGCGACCGAAAATGTGCTTCCGCAGTACGCGGCGTTAAAACGACTGATGGGCTTTCCTCCCGAAAAGCAGTTTAACGTAGTGTTTGATACGCTGCAAATGATGCGAAGCATCCATATCGATACCACCGAGCAGCTTCAATATGAGAAACGGATAGAATACCAGCAGTTACGAACCAGCAAAAGCCTGCAATCCGAACTGGTAAATTATTACCGCACTTCGTTTTTACCAACTGTATCGGCGTTTTATAATTATAATCTTGAGTTTGCGAACGATAACCTGGGCAGTCTCTTTGGGAGATCGTACCCGAGCTCGGTGATCGGTTTATCGTTCAGTATGCCTATATTCACGGGCTTTGCGCGCCTAAACAACCTTAAAAAAGCCCGGCTACAGCAAAAGATCCTGGATTTGGACGAGACTGATCTGAAATCGGCTATCTACTCGGAATACACAACGGCATTGGCCAATTATAAAAGTAATTATTATAACCTGCAGCTGCTGCAAAAAAATGTGGCGCTGGCCAGGCGGGTGTACTTTGTGGTTACGCTGCAATACAAACAGGGCATTGTACCATACTTAAACGTAATTACGGCCGAATCGAATTTGATAACATCGGAAATAAGTTATTTGAACGCCTTATTCCAGGTGCTTTCCAACAAGATCGACCTGCAAAAGGCGATGGGAGACATCTCGTATTGATATTTAAACAACCTCTAATGAACAGAGTACTATTAAATACTTTTTTTATAACCTGCCTGGTGATTGCCGGGTGCGGCAAAAAAAAGCAGCCGCCCCAAAACCCGGAGGTGCCTGTGAATTTGATTACACTGAAGCCTCAGCGTGTTTTATATTTTGATAAATACCCGGCAACTACGGCGGCATTGAGCCAGGTAAACCTGCTTCCGCAGATCACCGGGGCGGTAACCGGCATATTTTTTAAAGAAGGTTCTCATGTTACCAAAGGTCAAAAGCTATATGAAATAGACCGCCGCATATACCAGGACAGTTATGAGCAGGCCATAGCTAATTTAAAGGTGCAGCAAGGCAACCTGGCACAAGCGCAGCAGGATGCCGATCGTTACGAGTATCTGAACAAATACAACGCAGTGGCCAAGCAGCTGTACGATCATGCCATTATAACGCTTCAAAACGCAAAAAATACGGTCAGGGCATCGGATCAGGCCGTAAAGACCGCTAAAACAAACCTGAATTACACTATCGTTTACGCACCGTTTAGCGGCACTATAGGATTTAGCATGGTGAAGCTGGGCGACGTGGTAAATCCGGGGTCGACGGTTTTAAATACCATATCGACGGATAATCCCATGGCGGTTGACTTTATTGTTAATGAAAAACAGCTGCCGAAATTTGAACAGCTGGAAAAAAATAAGGACCGGCACATTGATTCGCTGTTTACACTTTTAATGCCCGACAATTCCCTTTATCCTCATACCGGAAAAATTTCCGTTATCGACCGGGCGGTCGATGCGCAAACCGGGTCGGTAAAGGTGAGGCTGGTGTTTGACAATCCGCAAAGTTATTTAAGGGTAGGTATGAGCTGCGTAGTGCGGGTACACAACCAGGACGTGGGCCCTCAGCTGGTTGTGCCAGGTAAGGCAGTTGTAGAGCAAATGGGCGAGTACTTTGTATTTGTGGCAAAAGATACCGTTATACAAGTGTCGCAAGGCAGCCTGAAGAAAAACCCCAAAGCAAAGGCCAGCTCAAAACCTAAGCTCATAGCTATTGAAAAGAAGGTGCAGGTGGGGCAAACCATCGGACCTAAGCAAGTGATAGAAAGCGGTTTGCAGCCGGGCGAAAAGATCGTTGTGGATGGCGTGCAATCGCTTCATGATGGTTCGCCGATCACGACCGCGAATAAGGTAGGTCCTTCGGGCGGCAGGGGCGGACGCGGACAGTAGGTTGATAATATATGATCGCTAATACCTTTATTAAACGGCCCGTAACGGCTATCGTGATCTCTATCGTACTGGTGATAACCGGCGTGGTATGCATACTGCTATTGCCCGTAGACCAATACCCCGATATTACCCCGCCGGTTGTACAGGTAAACGGGCAGTTTACCGGGGCCGATGCGCAAACGGTTGAACAAACCGTGGCCACACCCATTGAAAGCCAGGTGAACGGCACCCCCGGCATGGAGTACATGCAAAGTAACAGTACCAATAACGGGCTGATGACTTTGAACGTCACCTTTAAAATCGGGACAAATATTGACGTTGCCGCGCTTGATGTACAGAACCGCGTGAGCATTGCAACCCCCCTGCTGCCTGCCGTAGTAAGCCGCCTTGGGCTTACCGTGAGGGCCGTTAACCCGAGCATGCTGATGATGGTTGCCATTTACGCACCGAAGGATTCGCACAATATTACTTTCCTGGATAACTATACAAATATTTTTATCCAGGACGCGCTGCTTCGCGTACCCGGCGTGGGCAGCATCAACCGGTTTACCGATGATTTTAGCATGCGTATCTGGATGAACCCGGATAAAATGGCATCGTATAGTTTAACGCCCGCCGATGTTATCACAGCCCTGAACTCACAAAATGTGCAGGTTGCCGCCGGAACCGCGGGCGTACCGCCGCAGTCGTCGAGCCAAACGTATGAATTGGGTATCCTGGTAAACGGCAGGCTGAATAAGGTGTCGGAATTTGAAAACATCATCGTAAAAAATAATCCTGCCAAAGGCGAGCTCGTCTATCTTAAAGATGTGGCGCGCGTGGAATTGGGAAAATTTACCTTTTCGAGCAATTCATTCGTCGACGGGCACCGGGCATCATACCTGCAAATTTACCAGGCGCCGGGCAGCAACGCGCTGCAAACGGCCAATGGCGTATATGCCACGCTGGCTAAGCTGAGGCAGACATTTCCGTCAGATGTAGAATACAGCGTTCCGTTCGAGTCGGTTACCGTGGTAAAAGTTTCCATGCAGGACGTGGTGGGCACGTTATTGAAAACGCTGGCCCTGGTAGCTATTGTGGTTTATGTGTTTTTGCAAACCTGGCGGTCAACGCTTATCCCGGTATTAGCCATCCCGGTATCCATATTTGGCACCTTCTGCTTTTTTATTCCTTTGGGCTTTACCATAAATACGTTAACCATGTTTGGTTTCGTATTGGCTATCGGTATCGTGGTAGACGACGCCATCATCGTGGTGGAGGCAACGCAGCATTATATCGACAATGAAAAGATGTCCGCAAAAGAGGCTACTTACCGGGCGATGAAGGATATTTCGGCGCCGGTAGTGGCAATCGCGCTGATTTTGGCAGCCGTTTTCGTGCCGGTTGGTTTTATACCGGGAATCGTTGGGCGATTGTATCAACAATTTGCCATTACCATCGCTATATCGGTTATCATATCGGCATTTATCGCGTTATCGCTAACACCCGCGCTTTGCTCGCTGATGCTAAAACCCACCGATGTGACCAAAAAGAATAAGGGCCTTAACAAATGGTTCACCAAATTCAACGATTGGTTCGACCGCGTTACCGGCAGGTATACCGAGGGTGTAAGAAAAAGTATCAACGCCTCGCGGCTGGTCATCATTATACTGGTATGCATTTGCCTGGGCACGTGGTTTTTATTCGGGCAAAAACCGACAGGATTTATCCCTTCGGAAGATGACGGCAACCTGTATGTTACCTACCAGCTTCCGCCGGCCTCATCGACTGCGGCATCGGTTGAGGTGATGGACAGGCTAATGAAGGTGATCGGTTCTACGCCGGGCGTGGCGCACTATGCGGCATTATCCGGCTTAAATGTAGTGACCAACGCAAGTAACTCCAATAACGGTACTATTTATTGTCAGCTGGCGCCGTGGGACGAACGGACAAAATCAGACGAGCAGGTACCGGGCATTATAAAAGTATTGCAAAAACGCATTTCGGACGCGGGGGTCAAGAACGCAAACGTGGAGGTTATACAGCCTTCGCCATTACCGGGCGTGGGTACTACAGTTGGTTTCAGTATGCAGATAGAGCAGCGTAGCACGAACGATGATATTCATGCCTTTGAGAAGGTGGTAAACAATTTTATAGCCGAGGCCAACAAGAACCCGGCAATTACCCGGGCCTATACTTTTTTTACCGCGCATACACCCAATTATAACCTGACCGTCGACCGTGAGAAATGCGAAAAGCTTGGTGTAAATGTAGCCGATGTATTTACCACCATCCAGGCTTATATGGGCAGCCTTTATATTAATGATTTTACTACCTATAACCGTACTTTCCATGTGGTTGTGCAGGCAGATACGGCGTTTCGCAAGCTTGTTTCGGATATCGATAAATACTATGTGCGTAACCAGGCGGGCACTATGGTTCCGCTCGGCACCGTTGTAAGCTACGCGCCGACAGTAGCCGCGCCGCTCATATCGCACTTTAATATATTCCGCACGGCCGAAATTGACGGATCACCGGCGCCGGGGGTAAGCAGCGGGGAGGCCTTAACCGCACTGCAGAGCCTGGCCGCAAAAACATTACCCCAGGGATATACCTATGAGCTTTCGGGATTGAGCTATGAAGAAGTTAAGGCCGGTTCAACTACGTTTTATATTTTCCTGTTTTCCATAACCTTTGTTTTTTTGTTTTTGGCTGCGTTGTATGAAAGCTGGTCGGTACCGTTTTCGGTGCTGCTCGCTGTTCCGGTCGGGGCTTTCGGCGCCATCCTCGCGCTCTTTTTGGTTCCCGGTTTAACCGACAATGTTTATGCGCAAATAGGATTGATCACGTTAATAGGCCTGGCGGCGAAGAATGCCATATTGATCGTAGAATTTGCAAAAATACGGGTAGACCGGGGAGAGGAACTGATTAAATCGACCCTTGACGCGGTAAGCCTTCGTTTGCGGCCGATCATCATGACGTCGATGGCATTTATCCTGGGCGTACTGCCGCTTGTTTTTGCATCGGGAGCCGGCGCTGTGGCCCGCCGCACCATCGGGTTAACCGTATTGGGCGGTATGCTTGCGGCGTCATCCATAGCCATATTTATCGTTCCGGTATTATACGTGGTTATAACCCGCATTTCGTACGGAAAAACAAAACTTGACTACCTGAAAGCCCATCACCATGACCTGATGGAAAAAGCCAAAAAGGTAGAGGCGCAAAATATCGACCCCGAGTTAGAATTTGAAATACATAAAGCGCGTGAGCTAAGCAAATCCGATCAGTAATGATTGCCAATATATTTATAAAACGGCCGGTTACCGCAATTGTCATATCATTGGTGTTAGTGATCTCGGGTTTGATATGTGTTTTTACCCTCGCGGTTGATCAATATCCCGATATATCGCCGCCAAGCGTCAGGGTCAACGCCTCCTATACCGGCGCCGATGCACAAACCGTTGAACAAACCGTTGCTATCCCGATTGAGGAAGCGGTAAACGGAACGCCGGGCATGGAGTACATGCAAAGTTCGAGCACGAATACGGGCAGCGTTAGCGTGCGCGTAACGTTCAACATCGGTACAAACGTTCAAATTGCTGCGCTTAATGTTCAGAACCGCGTGGGCATAGCCACCCCTATTTTACCGGCTGTTGTAAGCAAATTAGGCGCCAACGTACGGGCAAGCAACCCCGACCAGCTCATGTTTATCGCGGTTTATTCGCCAAAACATACGCATAGTATCACTTTTATCGATAATTATACCAGCACCTTTATTGAGGATGCGTTATTGCGTGTGCCGGGTGTTGGGGATGTTAACGCGCGTACGGATAATTTTAGCATGCGCATCTGGATGGATCCCAATAAAATGGCATCCTATAGTTTAACCCCCTCGGATATAGTTAAGGCGCTTAATTCGCAAAACGTTTATGTAGCAGCGGGCACTGCTGGTTCACCCCCGCAGGCGTCATCACAGGCTTTTGAAAAAGGCATACTGGTAAACGGAATGCTAAGCAAAGCATCGGACTATGAAAAGATCGTTGTAAAAACCATACCGGCTACCGGCCAATTCATTTATTTGAAAGATGTGGCAAGAGTTGAATTGGGTAAGTTCACTTTTTCGAGCAATGCATTCGTTGACGGCAACAGGGCATCGACCATACAAGTTTTCCAGTCGCCGGGAAGCAATGCATTGCAAACAGCAGAGAATGTTTATGCAGAGATGGCGAAATTGAAAAAGTCTTTTCCGGCTGATATAGATTACGTTGTTCCGTTCGAGTCGGTAACCATTATCACGGTTTCCATGCACGAAGTAATGGGCACCCTTTTAAAGGCCCTGGCCCTGGTGGCGCTGGTGGTATTCCTGTTCCTGCAAAACTGGCGCTCGGCTATCATACCCATTTTAGCTATCCCGGTTTCTATTCTTGGTACATTTTGTTTCTTTATACCGCTGGGATTTACAATCAATACGCTAACCATGTTTGGTTTTGTGCTTGCCATTGGCATCGTAGTGGATGACGCCATTATTGTGGTGGAAGCGGTGCAGCATTATATTGATGAGCAGCATATGTCGCCGAAGGAGGCGACGTATCATGCGATGAAGGAGATATCGGCGCCGGTGGTGGCTATTGCGCTTATCCTGGCGTCGGTGTTTGTGCCGGTGGGATTTATTCCCGGCATTGTGGGCCGCCTGTACCAGCAGTTTGCTATTACTATAGCGATATCTGTGATATTTTCGGCATTTGTGGCTCTTTCATTAACCCCAGCGCTTTGTACGCTGCTGTTAAGGCCCTCGCACCACGAGGGGCAAAAATCAAACTGGCTCGATCGGTTTTTTACCTGGTTTAACCGTGGTTTCGAAAAAATGACGGTTAAATATTCCAACGGCGTTAAAAGGAGTATTAAGGGCGCAAAATATATCGTTATCCTGCTGGTTTGCATTTGTGCCGGAGCTTATTTCCTGTTTAAAATGAAGCCGTCGGGGTTTGTGCCACCGGAAGATGGGGGGCGCCTGTTTGTTACCTATCAGCTACCCGAGGCATCGGCAACCACCCAATCGGTAGAGGTGATGGAAAAGCTGATGAAAATTGTAGGGACAACGCCGGGCATAGAGCATTATACCGCCATATCGGGTTTTAATATACTGGGCGGCGCAGGTTCAAATACCGGGTCAATGTTTTGCATGCTAACCCCCTGGGACCAGCGCACAACACCGGCCACCAAAGTGCAGGGCATTATGGATGCGGTTAAAAGGAGGGTTGCACAGGCAGGTATTAAAAACGCGAATGTAGTGGCTATACAGCCGCCACCGATAAGGGGCATAGGATTGGCCGCAGGTTTTAGCATGCAGATAGAACAGGGGAACTCGACCGATGATATACATGCTTTTGAAAAGGTTGTGCAGAAGTTTGTTGCGCGCGCAAAAAAGGTACCCGCCATATCCACAGCTTTTTGCTACTTTTCGGCACATACCCCCAGCTACGACCTTACAGTTGACAGGGAGAAATGCCAGAAGCTGGGCGTTAACATTTCGGACGTTTTCTCTACTATGCAAGCCTATATGGGCAGCTTGTTTGTAAATAATTTTACATTGTATAACCGCACGTATCACGTTGTTGTACAGGCGGATACAGATTACCGTGCCCTTGTAAGCGACATCGATAAGTACTATGTTCGCAATAATGCTGGAAACATGGTTCCGTTAAGCGCGATCATCAACTACAAACCATCTATTGCCGCGCCTGTTATTTCGCACTTTAATATTTTCCGTTCGGCAGAAGTGGACGGCTCGATACCACCGGGCTACAGCAGCGGCCAAAGCATAGAAGCATTAAAAGCGTTGGCCAAAACCGCATTGCCCCGGGGCTATACCTACGAGTTTTCGGGCCTTAGTTATGAGGAGATCAGGGCAGGGTCGATCACGGTTTATATATTTTCGTTTTCTATTATTTTCGTTTTTCTTTTCCTGGCTGCATTGTACGAAAGCTGGTCGGTGCCGTTCTCTGTGATGCTTGCTGTGCCTATAAGCGCCTTCGGCGCCATCGTAGCCCTAACCACTATGCCAAGCATCACCAACAATGTTTACGCTCAAATAGGTTTGATCACATTAATAGGCCTGTCGGCGAAAAACGCCATCCTGATCGTGGAGTTTGCGAAGCTGCGCGTTGACCGGGGCGAGGAACTTGTCAAGTCGACAGTGGACGCGGTCCGCTTGCGGCTGCGGCCTATCCTTATGACCTCGCTGGCTTTTATTTTGGGTGTGATGCCGCTTGTACTGGCTACGGGCGCCGGCGCCGAATCAAGGAACACCATCGGTATAACTGTTTTAGGCGGGATGATCGCATCATCAACTATATCCATCTTTATCGTACCGGTACTGTTCGTATTATTTACCCGTTTCTCGTACGGTAAAAAACAGCTGGACTGGCTCAAGGCGCATCACGAAGAGCTGATGGAAAAGGAAAAGCGTGTGGAGGCGCAAAACATCGATCCCGAATTGGAATATGACATAGCCGAAGCGCACGCTTATAATAAAGCCGACCGCGCACGGCATGGGGTATAACCTTCGAATATCAATTTTAAAAACCGGGCGCGGAATGATTTCCCCCTGATATTGTCATGCCCGCCACTCACTTATCCTTTTAAACCGCTGTAAATTTGATTGTTAAAGTATTTGATCAATTTATCTAAATTTAGAACGGAATCATGACACAAATGTATGCCTGTAACTTTCGGCAAAGCCAGCGTAGTTCTATGTCAAATCACAATAATTTAAATTGACGAATGAATACCCTTGAACCCATCGGGAAATATGCCATGGTTAACGGCATAAATATGTATTACGAAATACACGGGAAGGGGCGCCCGCTGGTGCTTTTGCATGGCGGCGGCTCAACCCTTAACACCACTTTTGGCAGGATCATTCCCGCACTTGCTAAAAGGCATAAGCTGATAGCGGTTGAGCTGCAGGCCCATGGCCATACCGGCGACCGAGACGCCCCTGAAACTTTTGCACAGGATGCCGCCGATGTGGTTGAGTTGCTTGAACAGCTCGATATACAAAAAGCGGACGTGTTCGGTTTCAGCAATGGGGGTCAGACGGCTTTGGAGCTGGGCATGCGGTACCCGCAAAAAGTCGGCAAGCTGGTCATCGCCTCGGCGTTTTATAAAAGAAGCGCCGTGCCGGCCGGCTTTTGGGACGGGTTTGAGGGCGCTACTTTAAACAGTATGCCGAAAATTTATCAGGACGAATATCTAAAAATAACCAACGACCCGGCACGTTTGCAAAATATGTTTAACAAAGATGTCCAGCGGATGCGCTTATTTAAGGATTGGACGGACGACGAGATCAAATCGATACAAGCGCCCTCGCTGATCGTTATCGGCGACCAGGACCTTCCGTTTCCAGAACACGCCGTCGGGATGCACAGGCTTATGCCGGCCAGCCGGCTGGCCATATTGCCCGGTAATCATGGCAGTTACTTGGGGGAGGCGATGTCGCCGGATCCTAATAGCCGGATGCCGGAGCTTTTTGCAGCCTTGCTCGAAGAATTTTTAACGAACTGATACATCAAATAGCGATATTATAAAGAAAGCGCTATATTAGCTTATAAACCAACCTTAAAACGAAATGAAAAAGATCAACCTAATTTACTGGGTATCAACCATTCTATTGATATTGTTAATGCTCTCATCTGCAATACCCAGTTTGATGAACTCTCAGCAAGCGGTAGATTTTATGAAACACCTTCAATATCCCTTTTACTTCGCCGAGTTTTTAGCGATAGCAAAATTGCTGGGAATTGTGGCCCTGCTTGTTCCGGGTTTTCCACGAATAAGAGAGTGGGCATATGCAGGATTCACGTTCGACCTGGTTGCCGCCCTCTGCTCGTTTATTGCTTTGGGCGACCCGGTTAAAAGTTATATGCTGTTCCCGGTTTTCTTTATCATTTTAGCAGTTTCGTATATCTATTGGCATAAAAAATTAAGCGCGGCAGGTTACAAAGATTCCGCAGTGTAATTGATTATGACCGACCTTACGGCGACGGCCAGGTTGAAACGTTTTTTTACTTTATTTGGCCAGGCCGTAGCGGGAAGCGAACGGGATTACACGGTTGGCAGTATCCGTAAGGCGGTGTTCCTGCTTGCCATACCCATGATCATGGAAATGATCATGGAGTCGGTTTTTGCTGTTGTCGATATTTTTTTCGTAGGCAAGCTTGGCAATGATGCCGTTGCGACCGTAGGGCTTACCGAATCGGTGCTGAGCCTTGTGTATTCCATCGCCATCGGCTTAAGCATGGCAGCCACGGCCCTCGTTGCCCGGCGGGTAGGCGAGAAAAACCGCGAGGCAGCGGCACACGCCGGCATGCAAGCCATTCTGTTCGCGCTGATCTTATCCGTAATTATATCCGTGGCCGGCGTCTCGTTCGCAGGAACCATCCTCCACCTGATGGGGGCCAGCGACAAAATGATCGCCGAAAATATACGTTATGCCCAAATCATGTACGGGGGTAACGTGGTGATCATGCTGTTATTCCTCATCAACGGCATATTCCGCGGCGCGGGCGATGCCAGCATTGCCATGCGCAGCTTGTGGATAGCCAATATTTCAAACATTATTCTCTGCCCGCTTCTCATCTATGGGTTGGGGCCCGTACCCGCGCTTGGATTAAAGGGTGCGGCTATTGCCACTACTACCGGGCGGAGCATCGGCGTTTTATACCAGTTATACCGCTTATTTATCCGCAAAGGGCTGCTGACTTTTTACCTCAGGCAGCTAAGGCCTGAAAAGGAATTGCTTAAGCAGATCGTCAGGATAGGGAGCACGGGTACGGTACAGTTCCTTGTAAGCTCGGCGAGCTGGATATTTTTGGCCAGGTTAATGGCCGGTTTTGGCGAGGCCGCTATGGCAGGATACCAGGTGGCTATACGGATCCTGATATTTTTCCTGCTTCCGGCATGGGGGCTGAGCAATGCCGCGGCAACGCTAACCGGGCAAAACCTGGGCGCCGGCAAGCCCGACCGCGCCGAGAAAAGTGTGTGGACAACCGCTACGTATAATGTAATATTTATGCTTTCGGTAAGCGTATTCTTTTATCTTTTCGGCGAGCCGGTGGTCAATTTTATGAACAGCGATGTACAGGCCCGGCACTATGCCATACAAGCGCTGCGCATTATCAGCACCGGCTATGTATTTTTTGGCATCGGGATGGTGATGTTGATGGCCTTTAACGGTGCCGGCGATACGCGCACCCCAACACTCGTTAACCTGGTGGGTTTTTGGCTGTTCCAAATCCCGCTGGCCTGGGTTTTAAGCCAATATTATATACACGAGCCGAAAGGGATTTTCTTCGCTATCGTATTATCACAGATCGTGACGGCTGCGTTAAGCCTTTACCTGTTTAAACAAGGCAAGTGGAAACTGGTTAAAGTGTAGCTGAAAGATGTTAAAACCAGGCTTTCTGCTTTGGTCTTTCCGCTTTAAGCTACTCCGCCATTCTGACCTTGATCACGAGCTTTTTTACCACGTCGTAACCATCCACTTTAACATTTGGCCGGTGCACATCGTCAGGAAAAAACAGGAAGAACGTGCCTGGTTTTGCAATGTAATATTCGCCTTCGGCGGTATAATTGGCAAAATCTTTGGATTCGTCGTATGGCTTTAACACGGTCGCTTTTGCCAGGGGTACCACCCCGATTTTTTCCTGGCCTTTGATCACATATTGAATGTCAATATATTTACGGTGCGATTCCCATGCTGATTGTTCAAGTGTTTTTGACGGCGCCTCGGTGATCATCGCATACACATGATCGCCATCGATCACATATTTATCCGGTTTGAGCGACGAAAGATCCTGGTCGCGCATAAACGCAAATGCCTTATCCCATTCCGCTTTATTTTTATGGTATTGCTTTGCAAACTCCACTTCATTTACCGACGGGTGCACATCGAGCGTTAACCCGTTTTTCCATTCGTTACTTTTCATCCATTTGGCCGCGCTTTTTTTCGTCCAACTTTTTGTTTGCTGGGCTGCAGCGGCAAGCGTCAAACTTAAAAAAATAAAAAATAACAGCGATGTTTTATTCGGAAATGGGTTTTTCATGGCCTTATTGGTTTGTGATTTTGAATATGAAAGCAATTTAAAAAGTTTATACTGAATTTCTATATTTGACCCAATAACCATTGCCAGTTCATTAATAACCTACCCCATTGAAAATACTGCACAGCGTACACCCGGATGATTTTAAAAGCTATGATACCGCGCTGATAAGAGAGCGGTTTTTGATTGCAGATATCGTCCAGGTAGACGCCATTAATTGTGTGTATACACATTATGACCGGATGATAGTTGGTACGGCCAACCCGGTTAATAAAACGCTGCCGTTAGAAAACTATCCAAACCTCCGCGCCGGTTATTTTTTGGAGCGCCGCGAAATTGGTATCATCAACGTAGCGGGAAAAGGGACAGTAACCGCAGATGGGAAAAGTTATGACCTGGACAAATTTGATTGCCTTTATATTGGCAGTGGCGTGCAGGATGTTTCGTTTGCAAGTGAAAGCCCCGGCGAACCGGCTGTATTTTACCTGCTTTCGGCGCCCGCGCATGCTTCGTTCCCTACGGCCTTAATGAGTTTGACGCAAGCCGTAAAAGTGGAGGCGGGCAGTTTGGCTACCTCCAATTCGCGCACCATCAATAAATACATTCATGCCGATGGCATTAAAAGCTGCCAGCTGGTAATGGGTTTAACGATATTGCATACCGGAAGCGTTTGGAACACCATGCCCGCCCATACGCACGACCGCCGCATGGAAGCCTATTTTTATTTCGATTTGCCGGCGGATCAAAAGATTGTGCATTATATGGGCGAGGGGAATGAAACGCGGCATATCATGGTTAAAAATTACGAAGCGGTAGTTTCGCCGCCGTGGAGCATACACTCAGGCTGCGGCACAACCAATTATAATTTTATCTGGGGTATGGCGGGCGAGAACCTGGATTATACCGACATGGACCCCGTATCGATAATCGATTTAAGATAATACTGACATGGCAGATAAATTTTCTTTAGAAAATAAGGTGATCGTGGTTACCGGCGGTACCGGTATTTTGGGCAACTCGTTTATAAACGGTATTGTTGAGGCCGGGGGGGCTGTTGGCATATTGGGCCGCAATAAGGGCGTGGCCGAAGAGCGGGCAAAGCATATCAACAACAATGGCGGTAAGGCTGTAGCGCTGGTTGCCGATGTTTTAAATACTGCGGAACTGATACTCGCTAAAGACAAACTGCTTGATGTATTTGGCAGGATAGATGGCCTGGTAAATGGCGCCGGCGGCAATATGCCTGAGGGTGTTCTGCAGCCTGAAGATAGTATTTTTGATATGAACCTGCAGGGTATGAAGAGCGTAATGGAGGTTAACTTATGGGGTACTTTATATCCCACGCAAGTATTCGGCGAGGCAATAGCCAAAACAGGCAAAGGAAGTATCATAAATATTTCGTCGATGAATTCGAAGCGCGCTATTACCAGGGTGCTTGGCTACAACATGGGAAAGGCCGCCGTCGACTGCTATACGCAATGGTTCGCGGTTGAGCTGGCTAACCGCTACGGGGATGCTATCCGCATGAACGCCCTGGCCCCCGGTTTTTTCCTGACAGAACAAAATCGTAACTTATTAACCATCCCCCAGGGCGGCTATACCGACCGTGGCGGCAAGGTGATCAGGAATACGCCGTTTAAACGCTTCGGCAACCCCGACGAGCTGATCGGCGCCCTGGTTTGGCTGTTGAGCGACGCCTCGGCGTTTGTTACCGGCGCGATGATTTGCGTGGACGGTGGCTTTTCGATATTTGGAGGCGTATAATTCAATGAGTTGTTAATAAATCAAAATAACATGATCGATCGTCGAAAATTTATCCGGACCACATCGGTTGCTGGGACAAGTTTCCTGCTGGCGCCGCACCTGGGCAAGGCCGCAGGTTTTTTTAAAGGCTCGCCCAACGAAAAAGTGGTGATCGGCATGATGGGCACACATAGCCGGGGAGCTTATCTTGCGCAAAACTTTGCCAAAATACCTAACGTGGAGATCGGCTACGTATGCGATGTCGATTCGCAGGTGGTGGAAAAAACGGTGGCGGACATCTATAACCGTACCGGCAAAAAACCCCAGGGCATCACGGATATCCGCAAGCTGCTGGAGAAAAAGGATGTAGATGCAATTGTTATAGCCGCACCCGACCACTGGCATGCCCCGGCAACCGTGATGGCCTGCCAGGCCGGTAAGCATGTATATGTCGAAAAGCCGTGCAGCCATAACCCGCACGAGGGTGAGCTGGCCGTGGCGGCTGCAAAAAAATATAACCGGCTGGTACAAATGGGGAGCCAACGCCGGTCGTTTTCCAATGTGCAACGGATGGTGAAGGAGCTGAACCAGGGCGTGATCGGCCGTACGTATTACGCAAAGGGATGGTACAGCAATCACCGGCCCTCGATAGGTATTGGCAGGGTAGTGCCGGTGCCTGCAAATCTCGATTACGAGCTTTGGCAGGGCCCGGCGCCGCGAAAGCCTTATAAGGATAACCTTATTCATTATAACTGGCACTGGTTTTGGAACTGGGGAACCGGCGAGGCCCTGAATAACGGTACGCACGAGCTGGATGTAATACGCTGGGGCCTGGGCGTCGATTTCCCCAGCAAGGTGGTTTCAACAGGCGGCCGTTTTCATTTTAAGGACGACTGGCAAACCCCCGACACGCAAAATATTTTGTATAACTTCCCCAACGATACCGCTGCCGAATGGGAGGGCCGAAGCTGTAACGGCTACAACACCGAAGGACTCGGTCGCGGAGTGATATTTTACGGGGATAAAGGCACCGTGTTTTACCAGGGCGGAAACGGGTACACCGTTTACGATGGCGATAATAAATTTGTTAAGGAAGTAAAAGACAACACCGTGGTGGACGCAACCAATAAGGTGAGCCCTACCGAAGCGCTCGACGGCATGCACATGAAAAACCTGGTGAATGCCATACGCGGCGTTGCGCCGCTAAACTGTCCGATCGAAACCGGGTTTAAGTCGACGCTTCTGCCGCAACTGGGTAATATTTCATACCGCGTCGACCGCGTGCTGCATATCGATACATCAAACGGGCACATACTAAACGATCCTGAGGCGATGAAGCTATGGAAACGCGAATATGAAAAAGGCTGGGAAGTAAAGGTATAGAATATCTTTTCCCCAGGTGCGCCCTTTTACGAGAGCGTGCAGGTGGTGCAGGTGGTGCAGGTGGTGCAGGTGGTGCAGGTGGTGCAGGTGGTGCAGGTGGTGCAGGTGGTGCAGGTGGT
>Ga0134125_10000303_pt1 | contig 68942 bp, 61 predicted proteins | sample KB31751_FD_96464 | JGI IMG/M metagenome (GOLD analysis project Ga0134125, IMG submission 96464) | Terrestrial soil microbial communities with excess Nitrogen fertilizer from Kellogg Biological Station, Michigan, USA - KB3-175-1 | ecosystem: Environmental > Terrestrial > Soil > Unclassified ... | reverse complement strand
GATTGCTAATAGTAGCACTACTGCCCGTAACCGGTGACCATGCATAAGTATAAGGGCTTGTACCGCCACTCGGATTTGCGGTGGCGCTGCCGTTATTCCCGCCGTGGCAACTTACATTAACAACCGGCGAAATGGTTACAATGGGCGATGGAGTATGTGTAATTGTAACACTTGCAGTAGCTGTACAACCATGTGCATCAGTAACGGTTACTGTATACGTACTCGCTGTAAGGCCTGTAGCTGTAGCATTGCTTCCGCCATAAGGAGACCAGCTATAAGTATACCCAGGTGTGCCACCGCCTGCAGTTACAGTAGCACTGCCAGTTGAACCAGTGAGGCAGCTTTGTTGTGTAGAGCCTGTAATGTTGGCAGTAACTGCGCTGGCAGGTTGTGTAATAGTAACACTTGCAGTTGTTACGCATCCGTTGGCATCGGTAACCTGTACACTATATGTACCTGCACATAGATTGGTGATGGTAGAAGTGCTGTATCCTCCGGGTGTCCATAAATATGTAAACGGAGAAGAACCCGTTACATTGGCTGTGGCAGTGCCCGAACAGACACCGTTACATAAAACATTTGTAGAAGCCATGCTGATAGCAGGAGGCTGATTTACCGTAACAGTAACTGTGTTTGTTGCAACCGGCCCGCAGGCATCGGTGGCGGTAACAGTATATGTAGTGGTAGATGTAGGGCTTACAGTTACCGATTGCCCGGTAAGTGAGCCAGGCTGCCATATATAGGTTTGACTACAGCCCGGGTTTGTAACCGATGCGGAAAGTAAAACAGAGCTTCCGGAGCAAATTACTGTAGGGGTAGCTGTAGCAGTTACTGTCATTACCGGTGGTGTGTTGTTGGTTACCAACGAAACATTATCAAGGAAAATGTGTTCATACAGCCCACTACCAACTTCAAAATTTAGAAATGTAGGATTGGCAAGGTATCCGCTACCGCAATACCAAAAACCGGTAGTTACTTTTTGCCACGATGATGTTGGAGTAACAGTAACTGTGGTTGAACAATCGTATGAATTGGCAGATCCGTAAGAAACTTTGTTTGTAATACCAGCCTTTATAGTATAGCTGGAAACCGAAGTATGTGCCAATAAATAAGCAAAATTTACATCGAAAGTAAGTGTGTAATATGTGCAATGCTGCCCCGGAGGTAAAGCAGTGTTTTGTGGATAGGAATTATTAATCATTAAATAATTATAAGAACTCCACATCCAATGAAACCTATCGTTTGGAACAGATGAGCAAGCCACATCAGGCACAGGTGTACTGAATTTTACATCAGGGCTGGCTGTTAAATCCGTACCAAAGCTACCTGTATAAGTCCCGGTGCTGCAATCTTTCATAGAGTTTTGAACTATATCTCCTCCTATCACTCCGGTAAAGCCTGACCAATCTATAGGGTGCGAATCGCTTTGCAAATCACCTGCATAATAATCGCCTTCTCTCCAGCCATCCAGTATGTTGCTATTTGCATCAAACTCATTTGCAGGTGTTGTCCTGGTTTCACTTCCATTTTCAAAATCTCCGTTTAGTACTAACTCCGGCCCGTATTGTGGCCCGGTAGGCGTAAAGCAATTAGGGCTATTTTGCCAGTTGGGCCCTGGTGTAACATTAACAGTTTTTACAACAAAACCACCCTGTTCCTGTCCATCGGTAGGATAAAAGCCAAATTGAGCGAGCCCCAGGAAATTAGACCTGGGTTTATAGCTTATAACTGTATTGCCCACCGATAAGCTAAGTGCGTTATGGTCGTTTCCGCTGGTGCCGCATCCCCTTATATTATATAAGGTTGAAGGAACAACTGACATTGGGTCTCCATCCGGGTCAGACAGTTTTGAATCGAACACGGTTGATGTGGTGTATGTAAACGGAGTTAATATGCTTGGATCATTTACATACGTATAATCTACCGCTTGTCCCGGAGTGCCCAAAGAAGGGCTTTGATAAAAATAATCGGGGTATACCTCTGCCTGTGGAATTGGATTAACCGGACTGTTATCGTTTTGTTCGGTATATACAGGTGGATGGTTGGCCACTAAGGGCGAAGAAAACGAAGGATTTAATTGATATTGGGTGCTGTTACAGGTATTTACCATACCAAGTAATGCCCGTATTTCTGGTAACGTATACGTCCTTTTTTCTTCTCCGGGGAAAGCAAAAGGGCCCATAACATACAAGGGTTGATAACCGGGCGAGCCCGAAGCCCTGTCGGTCCAGGAATATATGCTAAGATCCATATGGCTGAAATATGAACTTTGTACATCGCTACCAACATAAGGTTTTGATTGGGGTATAACTCCCGAATAAACTGGCTGGTTAGTGTTAGCATCATTATTCAACCCACCTCCACCAAACTGATTGGTGCTGGTAAGCCAAATATTACCCTGCACCGCTTGTGTTGTAACTACAGTATTGGTAGTAATAGTAGGTGCATTATAAGGGCCCACAACCAATTGATTGAATGTGGGAGTTTGGTTCTGATAGTTTAAAAGCCCGTTTCCTGCCGCTTCAAATAAATATGTGTAGTCAAATAAAGTTAATACTCCGCCATTTGCAATAACAGGATGATTATTTACATCCAGGGCAATATCCGAAAGCCAGCCCATGGTATGTGTGGTTTCGTGCAGTAACACCGAAAACAAATCATAGTTGCAATGGCCTACATTCAATGTTCCGTCATTTTGCCAGGTAAAATTGGTTGTAAGTAAACAGGTGTTAGGGTTTCCGTACTGTCCTGTAAAGTTTACCGTAACTACACCATCAAATTGATGAGTATCATCTGCGGTTCCTGTTGTAATATGATCGAATACACCACCTGCATAAGTTCCGCTAGCGGGATATGCAGGATTGCATGAATTTGAAATATACAATGGCCCGGCTACGGCTAAAGCACCTGATTGAGGGCAAGGAGGTGGGTTGTTAGGGCCAGGTGTAAGGGTCCAGGATAGTAAAACATGGATGTTTACATGATCGCTACCTGTTATATTACTAAAGTTAAATACGGATTGAATATAGGTTAGTACGGCACAATATGTGGCTCTTCTTGTCGAGCCCCAGGTTACATCGTCAAATCCATATCCTGTATGGTTAAGTACATCATCATAATAAACTGCAAATGCACCGCAGGTAAAAACAGCGCCGTTAGAGGCCCAGCTTCCGTCCGTCGGGTCGGTGGGGCTAAGGTATGGTGACGGTGTATGCGTATTTATACTGTTAAGCCATTGTGGCGTTAATCCACACACAGCAAAATTACTGTCGGATAATTTTGTGGTATCGGGCGTGTAGCCTCCTTGGGCTCGGCTTATTGTTGCACTTAGAACAATAAACAACAGCATGGCGATTTTAGTGATTTTGTTTTTCATGGGTTAAGGGTTTAGGGTTACAAATAAAGTGAATGCGTACGGTTAATTATAGAGGTATTGTTTAAATAGCCTTGTTGATTGAGCGAAATACATATTTGGTTGAGTGGTTAGTGGTTTAATGAAATTGAGGAGTGCAACTTAGGCAGATTTTTCATAATGAGTATGCGTATGTAACAAACAGGAAAAAACATGTAATGTTCATGCTTTTTTTGTGCGTAAGCGACAAGTTTTGATGTTTTGTTCATCAGTAGAAAAGTATTTGATTGTGGCAAACATAAGATACCTTAACCTATTTAGATATGCCGTTAACTACAAAAAAATCACATTTGCCGTTAACTACATTTTTTGCACAATATATTTTTAGTAAAACAAAAAGTGTAACTATATAATAAGGTAGTGAGTAAATACAGCCTAATGATTTTTTAAATAAAATTGCCCATGGCTTTGTGGGCCAGGGGCAAAATAGTAAGGCTAAATTATATAAGAGAGAAGTGCGGCTACTTTACTTTTTCAATATAAGGCGGTCTATTAATTCCTTTTTTCTTTGTTGAGAAACTTCAATAGTCATACCATCTGTAAGTAACACATGTCCCCCTTCGCCTCTAAAATATTTTTCTATAAACGCTATATTTACAATATGTGCGTTGTGTACCCTAATAAAGCCGTGGTCAACTAATACTTCTTCATATTCCTTTAATGTTCTGGATGCGGTAATTTTTTTACCCCCGGTAAGAAAAAGATGCGTATAATTTGAAGCTGCTTCCAGGCGCAGAATAGAATCTGTATTTATAAAAGCAATGGAATCCCTGGAATGTACTGCTATTTTTTTAGGATGTTTTCCTTCACTTAAATCTCTGATGAGTTTTTGCAAATCGGCAAATTGTTCGCTATTTGAAGCAGTGTTTTTATGCTCCCGAACTTTTTTAATAGATTCGGACAAGGTGTTTTTTGTAACAGGTTTTAGTAAATAATCGAGGGCATGCAGTTTAATGGCATTAATTGCATACTGATTATAAGCAGTAATAAAAATTACATGCGAGGATATAGTAACCTGCTCAAAAATTTCGAGGCTTTTTCCATCTGCCAACTCAATATCCATAAGAATAAGATTGGGCGCAGGGTTGTTTTTAAGCCAGGCTACCGATGATTTTACGGTTCGGCAAACTTCCAATACCTCTATCCCTGCATCTAATGAAGCAAGCAGCTTGATAAGTTTTTCTGCTGCAGGAATTTCGTCTTCAATGATTAATATTTTCATATTCTTTGGGAATTAATAATGGCAATTCTACAGAAAAATAGTCAGTTGTATATGAAATAGCTATTTCCTTGCCGGTAAGTAATTTATAGCGTTCATTAATGCCCGATAGGCCCTGCCCCGTAGACTGAACATTTTTTTTAGGATATCGCTTGTTTACTACAAGTAGCGATGGTTTTGAAGTAAGGCCTATTTTTACCGCCAGTGGTGTATCAGATAAAATGTTATTGTGCTTTACTACATTCTCCAATAATATCTGCAAGGAATTGGTAAGTATAAAGTATTCGGTATCGGGTTTGATGTTATTAAATTCAACCGTAAGATGGTCACCAAACCTTATTAATAAAAGAGTGTAATATCTTTTAGCCTGTTCTATCTCTTCGCTTAAACTAATAAACTCTTCTTTATTATGGCTGATGGTATAATGATAAAATTGAGAAAGTTCATCAACAAACTCTTGTGCATTATCGGGTGCTACAGTTATAAGCGAGGATAGCGTGTTTAAATTATTAAAAAGAAAATGCGGGTCGAATTGGGCTTTTATTTTCTGTAATTCCGCAAGGGTTAATTGCCTTGTAATTTCGTTCTTTTTGCGCTCCGCCAACTGTATGGCTTTAATGCGCCAGTAAATTAACCCTATAGCAAGTACCGAAAATGTAATTTTAGCCCACCACGTTTTCCACCAGGGTGGTGAAATGCTGAAGCTAAAAGTGGCTGGTTGCATGTTCCACACTCCATCGCCATTCCTTGCGCTTACAACAAATTTATAATCTCCATCGGTTAGGCTTGGGTATTGTATGCTTGTATTCATTGTATAAATCCACCCAGTATCAATACCCAAAAGTTTATAGCGGTATTTTATATTTCCCTCGTCGGTATACGAAAGGCCTGCATAATTAATTGCAATATAATTTTCGTTATATTTTAGATATAGCTTTTTATCACTTATAGTAATTTTTTCTCCGTTAATTTTTAAGCCTGTAAAATAAACAGGTGGCGCTATCGTGTCGGGTTCAGTTTTTGTCATGTCGAAAGCGGTAAGACATGTATTGGTAGCCACATATACAATATCGCCTATGCAGGCCACAGAATTAATTTCTGCAAGATTGGGGCCGTAAATATTTTTAATTGATTCAATATGTATGCCGCCGGTATAATCTTTTTTTATAAAAATGTGTGACAATCCCTTTCTTGTGCCTACCCACATATTGCCCCTGTAATCGCAGCAAATGCAACGGCAGCTGTTATTTATTAATCCGTTGGCGGTAGTTATATAATAAAGCCGGTTCCTGTTTTTTATAATCACCCCTGTGTCATGGGTAGCCATCCACATAGCGCTATCGTTGGTAAAAAAAATGTCAGTTATAGCATTTTTTAATGCCGGATTTGAATTGCCCGCGTAAAAGAGAGAATCGCCGGTATAATGATATAGGCCGTTAGCTGCGCCTATCCATATTCCGTTTTGTCCGTCGGAAAGTATTTTCAGAATCTTGGAATTAAATTGTACGTTTTTTTTTATAGATATTTTACTGGATTCTTTATACAGAAGGCGACAGCTGTGGGGCAGGCTGCACCATACGGTGCCATCTTTATTTTGTGCCAGTTCCATTCCTCCGATAGATTGCAGGAAAGGTTGCGGATTAACGGGATGGGCTTTATCAAAAATAAAAACTCCTTTTGAGGAGGCAACCCAGATTGATTTATCGGTATAGAATAAAATACTGTTGATAGAAATATCACCTGCATCGGATACAGTGCGGTATGAAATACTATCATTATGGAGAAGGACAATTTTGTTGTTTTGAAAAAGAGTAATCCAAAGTAAGCTATCAGGAGTAACGTTTATAGAGGTTACCTTAATATCCGGCAAACCATTTTCTATAGTCCATGTTTTAAAATTAAGAGAGCGTAAATAATACACTCCGTCCGAAAGGCTTGTAAACCAAAGGCCTCCTTTATTATCTACCGCAACAGAAGTGATGCGTTTGTTTTTTAAAAAATCAAGTGCAGTTAATTTTGTTATTGCACCATTGTAGTAATAGCACGGAGAATCTTTTAATGGTACAACCCAGATTCTTTTTTTATTGTCGGGGACAATATTAAGAATCGGTTCGGGAAATTTTTGATAAAAAATAACGGAGTGATTACTATCCGATACAATAAATTCGGAAAATAAAGAACTTGCCAGTGACCCGCCCGGAATTTGTATTGTTTTGTCCTGCTTGGAAAAAAACATTTTTTGTGTCCAATAATCGGGTTGTGATTTGTGAACCAATTTGTTTTGAAAATTCAGATTAAAAAATGCTACTTTACGGGGCGGGTAAGTAGGTGTAATAGAATCGCCTATGACATATATGCCTTTAATAATTCCGTTGCTGGGAGTTGTAATGATATAATATGTATTGTGTGGTACATTTATTTGAGAAATAGCGAAATTATTCCTGAGACTGATTTTAAGAGGCTTCATATCCGTTGAAAAACCTACATATACATTGTCGGCAGTATCTATTGCTAAAGAGGTAATAATGCCACCTTTTATCTGCTTTATAAGGATATTGTTAATTGGCAGGCAGAAAACGGAATCGTTATAATAATAACTTAATTTTCCGTTGTAAGAACGGAACCAGATCCGGCCTTTATAATCTTCAATGGCTTCAAATATTGTATTGTCGGGTAATCCATTCGAGGTATTAAAAACTTTAAATTCATAACCGTCGAACCGGCACACACCAGCATCGGTACAAAACCACATAAATCCTTTAGAATCCTGTATAACATCATACACTTCAGAACTGGGTAACCCATCCCTTACATTAAAATTTCTGAATTGAGAGGATTGTGAAAATGCCTTAGGTGGAAATAAGAAAATAAAAAGAGCCAGCACCGGTAAACAGATGTAGCGGATTATCCACCCTTTTTGCATGTTGGTAGTTAGCATATACCAAAGGTATAAAAATGGGCCAATAAGTATCAAAATACCAAATAATTACAATGCTAAAAATAAAAACGTGACAGTTTAAATTAATACTAAGAATGCCCATTAATTCCTAACTTCACACTTTATTTGCGATATGCTGGGGTACCGATTTACACATTACGATAAGCCAAACCAAACACCGTTCGAAAAGCTGTTCGATATTTTTAAGCAGCTTATAACCTTTACCAGTGGAGATTTTGATGAAGCCATTGCCTGGCTTACCGAATTGGATAAAGAATATAAACTTACCGAACCCGATTATGGTATTGGCGATTTTATCCAGGAACTAAAAGACCGCGGTTATATACGCGAAGAACATCCCGGTAAAGGGGGCATTGCCATTACTGCCAAAACCGAACAAGCCATAAGGCAGCAAGCTTTAGAAAAAATATTTGGCAAGCTTAAAAAAGGCACAGCCGGTAACCATGCCACTAAGTATACAGGTAGCGGAGATGAGATTAGCAGCGACTCGCGTCCCTTTCAGTTTGGCGATTCTTTAGACCAAATATCTATGCTGGAAAGCATGAAGAATGCCCAAATAAATAATGGCATTGGCGATTTTATGATTACCGAAAATGATTTAGAAGTAAAGGAGAAAGAGCATAAAACGCAAACATCAACTGTATTGATGATTGATATTTCTCATTCCATGATATTGTATGGCGAGGATAGAATTACTCCCGCAAAGAATGTAGCAATGGCTTTAGCAGAGCTTATAAAACGTAAATATCCAAAAGATACTCTTGATATAATTGTGTTTGGTGATGATGCATGGCAAATACAAATTAAGGACCTTCCTTATTTACAAGTGGGTCCGTACCATACCAATACCGTGGCAGGTATAGAGCTGGCAATGGACTTGCTAAAGAGAAGAAAGAATGCCAATAAGCAAATTTTTATGATTACCGATGGCAAGCCCACCTGCATTAAAGAACATGGAAAATATTACAAAAACAGTTTTGGGCTGGATAGAAAGATTTTGAACAAATGCCTTACCCTGGCACAAAGTTGCCACAGGCTTAAAATACCTATCACTACGTTTATGGTAGCAAAGGACCCATACCTGCAGCAATTTGTACACGATTTTACCGAAGCCAATGGTGGCAAAGCTTTTTACACATCGTTACAAGGTTTGGGCGAATATATTTTTGAAGATTTTGAACGCAACAAAAAACGTACATTAAGATAAACAACATACGTATGAACAACAGTAAAACAATAGGCGAACTAAAAAAATCGGGTTATAAAAGCAAGGGCATAAAGGATGAATTGCGCGATAACTTGATTTTGAAAATAAAGAAAAAGGAAAACGTATTTAAAGGCATTATAGGGTTTGAAGACACTGTAATACCTGAACTGGAACGAGCCATATTATCGCGCCACAACATTAATTTACTTGGCTTGCGTGGGCAGGCTAAAACACGTATAGCACGTCAGTTAACCCAGTTGCTGGATGAATACATACCTATTGTAGAAGGCAGCGAACTGAATGACGACCCGTTAAATCCTGTTAGCGCGTATGCAAAAAATAAAATAGCTGAACTGGGAGATAAAACCCCCATTAGTTGGTTGCACCGTGATGAAAGGTATGTAGAAAAATTGGCTACACCGGATGTATCTATGGCCGATTTAATTGGTGATGTAGACCCTATTAAAGCTGCCAACCTGCGCCTTAGTTATGCCGACGAACGGGTGATACACTATGGTATTATCCCGCGCAGTAACCGTTGCATTTTTGTAATTAACGAATTGCCCGATTTACAGGCGCGTATACAAGTTGCACTGTTTAATATTTTGCAGGAAGGCGATATACAAATACGCGGCTTTAAGCTGCGCATACTGTTGGATATTCAGTTTGTGTTTACCGCCAACCCCGAAGATTATACCAACCGTGGTAGCATTGTTACCCCGCTAAAGGATAGGATTGGCAGCCAGATTTTAACACACTATCCTAAGAGCATTCATTTATCGAAAGAAATTACTGCGCAGGAAGCTAAGATTACAGAGAGCCAACGAAAGAATATACATGTAGGAGATTTGATTGCAACCATCATCGAGCGCATCGCCTTCGAAGCACGTAAAAACGAATTTGTAGATTCTAAAAGTGGTGTATCGGCACGTTTAACAATATCGGCATACGAAAACCTGGTAAGCACTGCCGAACGCAGGATGCTGCTTAGCGGAGATGATAAAACGGTTGCACGCATTGTAGATTTAATTGGAGTAATTCCGTCGGTAAATGGTAAAATAGAATTGGTGTACGAAGGAGAGCAGGAAGGAGCCGCCATAGTGGCGCAAAACCTGTTGGGCCGTGCTATACGCAACCAATTTCTCGAATGGTTCCCCGATCCAAACAAATTGAAAAAGAAAAAGCAGGAAAGCCCGTACCAAAGTATACTTACATGGTTTAGCGAGGGCAACACGGTAGATTGCCTGTTTTTAGAAACCGATAAAAACTATACCAAAGGTATAAAAGCCATTCCCGGCTTGGATGAACTGGTAGAAAAATTTGTACCCAAACTAAAAGAGCCGGAAAAAACAGTGATGATGGAGTTTGTACTCTTTGCCCTGGCCGAACATTCTTTAATTGGAAAAAACAGCCTTGAACGCAGTGTGCAGTTTAAAGATTTGTTGGGCTCTATGTTTTCTGAAAAAGATTTGTTTGCAGGAGGGGAAGAAGGAAGTCCGAATAATTAATTATTTCTTTATTCTAATTTGGGCGTTACCCTGCGGGGCGGGTCCCGCAATACTGTGGGATCCTCGTCCCAATAGCTATCGGGACACTCGGGGCTTTCCACTTCAATTGAAAATCATGAACTCCTTGACAATAATTAGCGTGGTGAGTAATTCCTAACGCGAAATATTGAAGAAGACTTTTTAATTTTTTAACCGAAAATTAGTTTTTTGGAAAGTATTATTGCTAACCTTTGCGTCTGCATCTACAACCATTTAATTTATAGAGCATGAAATACAATTTATTAGGCAATACAGGATTAAAAGTATCGGAGCTATGCCTTGGCACCATGACATTTGGCGGCAAAGGTATATGGACCGCTATTGGCGCTATAGATCAAAAAAGCGTAGACGCTATTGTAGGCCGGGCCATAGAAGGGGGCATTAATTTTTTAGATACAGCCAATGTTTATTCCGAGGGCATGTCGGAAGAAATGACGGGCAAGGCCATACGCAACCTGAATTTGAAAAGAGATGATTTGGTAATTGCTACCAAAGTGCGTGGCAAAATGAACGAAGGCCCTAATGGCAGCGGACTTACACGCAAACATATTCTGCACGAAGTAGATGCCAGCCTTAAGCGCCTTAATATGGATTATATCGACCTGTACCAAATACATGGCTTTGATGCCCTAACACCTATTGAAGAAACCCTGGAGGTATTGGATAGCCTTGTAAAAAGTGGAAAGGTGCGTTATATTGGTTGCAGTAATTTAACTGCCTGGCAAATTATGAAAGCATCAGCATATTCACATTACAACCACATTTCCAGGTTTATTTCTTTACAGGCGTATTATACGCTTGCAGGCCGCGATTTAGAACGTGAGGTAATACCTGTACTCAAAGATCAAAATATGGGGCTTATGGTTTGGAGCCCTTTGGCAGGTGGCTTGTTAAGTGGAAAGTATAACCGTAAAATGGAAGCCGAAGCAGGTTCGAGGCGGATTGCTTTTGATTTTCCGCCCGTAAATAAAGACCGCGCCTTTGATGTTATTGATGTACTGGAACCAATGGCCAAAGCAAAAAATGTATCGGTGGCGCAATTAGCGCTGGCTTGGTTGTTGCACCAACCGGTAGTTACTACTGTAATTTTAGGTGCAAAAAACAATGCACAGTTAGATGATAACCTTAAAGCTATAGATGTAAGTTTTAATGTAGACGAAATGCAAAAGCTGGATGAGGTAAGCAAGCTTCCGGCAGAATATCCGGGCTGGATGTTAGAACGCCAGGGTGGCGACAGGAAAAAATAAAATGTAATAGTATGGCAAACTTATTCTCTCCTATAAAAATAAAAAATGTTGAACTTAAAAATCGCATTGTAGTTTCGCCAATGTGCGAATATTCGAGCGAAGATGGTTTTGCCAACGATTGGCACCTTGTGCATTTGGGTAGCAGGGCAGTAGGTGGTGCGGGCTTAGTAATTACTGAGGCTACAGCAGTGTCGCCCGAAGGGAGGATATCGCCGGAAGATTTAGGAATATGGAAAGATGAGCACATACCCTTTTTAAAACGCATTACAGAGTTTATAGAAAAGCAAGGCGCGGTAGCCGGTATGCAACTGGCACACGCAGGCCGTAAAGCTAGTATGACCTCGCCATGGATGGGGAGCAAGCTAATACAACCTAACGAAGGAGGCTGGCAAACCCTTGCACCCAGTGCGGTACCCTATAGCAATAGCTATTCAGCGCCTAAAGAACTTAGTGTAGCAGAAATAAAAAAGATAGTACAGGATTTTCAGGATGCTGCATTAAGGGCAAAAAAGGCAGGCTTTAAGGTACTTGAATTGCATGGTGCACATGGATACCTTATCAATGAATTTATGTCGCCAATAAGCAATACACGTACCGATGAATATGGAGGCTCGTTTGAAAACCGCATGCGCTTTTTACTTGAGATAATTGAGAGTGTACGAAAGGTGTGGATAGAAGAAAATCCTTTGTTTTTGCGCATATCGGCAACCGACTGGGCACCCGGTGGCTGGAATTTGGATGATTCGAGAAAGCTGGCCAATATTTTAAAAACAAAAACGATAGACCTTATAGACTGTTCTACCGGCGGCAACGTACAAGGCGTAAAAATTGAATTAAAACCTATGTACCAGGTTGGCTTTTCTGAAAGTATTAAAAAAGCGAGTGGCATGCTTACAGGTGCGGTAGGGCTCATTACCACCGCGCAAGAAGCAAACAGCATCATTACAGAATCAAAAGCCGACCTTGTTTTCCTGGCCCGCGAATTGTTACGCGACCCATACTTCCCCCTACGTGCTGCACATGAATTGGGCATGGACGTTAAATGGCCGGAGCAATACGAAAGAGCAAAAAGAAGTTGAAAGTTTGTAAAGGTGAAAGGGAAAAGTTGAGGAATGCGTTGTTGTAGATAAAAACTGCCGTCAGCTTTTGGCCAACGGCAATCTTTATGGTTGTGTCTTCTTCAGGAGGCTACCATGTCTCTAAATGTATCACCCAAAGTGTGAATAATGTAACTTAATTACGCAGGAGTGTAAGCCTTGGGGCTAATATGCTGCTCATCTTTGCAGTGTAAAAATTATTTCACTTTAAACACAAATCAAATAATGAAAACATTAGTGTATGCAGCTATCCTATCTTTATGTATAGTAGGTTGCAATAATAAACAGGCGCAACAGCTTAAATCGTTAAGCGAACAGGATTCTACCTTGATGAAAAACTCGAGCCAGAAGGATTCTACCATCCTGGCTTATGTAAAATCGATGAATGATATACAGGATATACTGGATAGTATTAAAACTACTGAAAAGATACTATCGGTGAACATATCAGGGGTTGAAAATAAAAACAACAGTATAAATGATATAAGAGCCATAGAAGCGCAACTGGTTAGATACCATAAAGAAATTTACTCCTTACAGGACAAGCTAAAAAGAGAAAATGCACAGAATAGCGAAATTGAGAGGATGAATAAGCATCTTTCTATGGAACTGGCTGAAAAGGATTCGGATATATCGTATTACCAGCGCGAGCTTTTAAGTATGAACGACTCGCTTAAAGCAGTAGCACGACAATTTAATGATACTATGGTTGTAGTTAACAGGCAAAAAAGTACTATAAATGATATGACCAACGAAATGCATACCATTTATTACGCGGTAGGATCTACCAAAGAGTTTAAAAAGACCGGTATTATTACCAAGACAGGTGGCTTTATTGGTATAGGCAGGACAACTACATTAAAACAAAATTTTAACGGCGACTATTTTACAAAGGGAGATATGACCCAACTGCATGTAATACCATTATATAGCAGGTTTGATAAACTTGTTACCGTTCATCCTACCGATTCGTATAAGGTTACTGATAATAAAAAGTCAGACTCGCTTACTATAACCGATCCTTCTGCGTTTTGGAGCACATCTAAATATCTTGTAATTGTAGTGCAGAAATAGTTCTGTAAAAGGCCGACCCGAAACCCCGTAAGGTTAAGGGAATGCCCTGAATAATTAGACTGAAAGTTTGATACATTGTTGGATGTGATGCTGAAACAATCCCGATAGCTATCGGGACAGCATGACGAACATTCTTAATTACTAATTGCTAATTATTAATTAAATCAGAGTCCTCGTTCTTTTAGTTGTTGGTCTACCATTTGCAGGCCCTCTAAAAAGGAGTGAGGATGATAACCCAGATCAGTGTTAGCTTTATCTAATATAAAACCTGTACGCAAAGGGCGCTGTGCAGCCTGCCCCAGTGTAGCGGTGCTAACGGGGGTAATTAAAGATTTATCCAGCTTCCAAAAATCGGCTACAGTATAAAACAGGTCGAGTATGCTCATAAAATCTTTACCCGAAATATGGTAAATGCCTGTAGCATCTTTAAGCGCAGCCAGTGCACAGCCTTCGGCAAGGTCTTCGGCAAGGGTAGGGGTTCGGTATTGGTCGTCTACCACATTCATTTTTTTGCCTTTAGCTAAATTATTTTTTGCAACCAATACAATATTGCTGCGGCTCATATTATCTACAATGCCATATACAAGCACGGTACGTAATATGGCCCACTTTATGCCCGATGCCTTTACAATATTTTCGGATACAAACTTGCTTTCGGCATACACCGATTTGGGTGGATAGGGTATATCGGTTTCACGGTAGGGGCCCTTGTGCCCATCGAAAATAAAGTCGGTAGAAAGGTGCACAAACTGCGGGTTGTTGGGCATGGTCTTTAAAGCGGCAACCATATATTCCACCGCTTTTACATTCATAGCATGGCATTCAATGGGTTTGCTTTCGCATCCATCCACATCAGTCATGGCAGCAGTGTTTATTACCGAATCGGGTGTGTACTTATTAATAATGTCCTTTACCTGTTGCTCGTTGGTAATATCCAGCTCTTCGTAGGTATAGCCCTCTTTATGGTTAAGGCGGTTAGGGCCTTTTGATGTGGCAATAATTTTTACGTTCTGTTCTTTTAAAAGCCTGTATACAAGCTTTTGCCCAAGCAACCCGTTAGAACCGGTTATTAGTATTGTTTTAGACATGCACCAAAGATAAAACTATTGTTTTAATACTTCGGCAATACACCTAAAACCAAGCCAGGCTCTCGGGCCTTTATATGGGAAATCAATAGTGTAATCGTATTCGAAGTGTTCCTCATGGCTATTCGGACCATTCAAAAAGTCCCGGTAACTTAACCCTTTAATAGTACTATCAGCAATAATTTCAGATACATTGCCCAGCATATTGTATATGCCGTATTTATTAGGTTCACCAAAGAAAACGGATTGGACACATCCATCATAATAGATAGAATCACCAGCATTGGCTGTATCACTATAACACTTTGATTTTTGGAAGAATAGATTTGAATATTCGGCAGTATTGCTCACTTCTATATTATTTTTATCGATTATTCTTTCATATCCAAATGGGTATTGGCAATGATTTAAACCAGCAGATGCAGCATAATCCCATTCTTTATCAGTTGGTAAACGGTACTTAACATATTGAACGCCCATGTATATTGTTGCCGGATCCCAGGTGGCTAATTTTTTGGTTATAGCAACAAAGTAATTAACTTGTTGTGTACGCCATTTGCAGAATTCAAGTGCCTGATAGTAAGAAATTCCTACAACAGGATAGTCCTGGTAATAAGGATGGCGTAAATAATAATATGCTGCATATAGCCCTCGCAAACGCCTATTTCCCCATACTAAAGTATCTGGCAACATGGAATCGCAATATGACCTTCTTCTGTGTTGTTGATTTATGGAATAAATAAATTCACGATAGCCAACATTGGGTACTTCCGCCTTATCTATAAATAAGTTATCCTTTAACCAAATGGTTCCGGGTGGGGTATAAGTTTGTTTAGGAACTACTCTAGGTACATCAAACATGTACTTTTTAGTGGCGCACCCAATTAAAAGTAAAATCAGCGAAAAATAGGCTAATCTTTTCAAGGCAAAGAGGGTTAACAGTGTGGTTTTAAAGGTCCCAAGTGCGCCTGCGCTTTGAACTGGCAGGTTTAAAAAACCTTTTGTTCTCTAATATAAAGGCCATAATAAAGTATATGATGATAGGTGAACCAAATGTAAAAAAAGAGAGGTAAATAAAATACAGTCTTATAGTTGTACTTTGAATGCCAAGCTTATTGCCAAGCCATGTACACACGCCAAAGGCCTGCTTTTCGAACCATGCTATTATATCGCCTATTATCCCCGGAAACATAATGTAAAGTTACGTAATTAATTAGCAATTAATAAGGATGGAATATTTAATTATTTGGGCGTTCCCCTGCCCAAAGCGTCAGGGTCGGGCTATACGTTGCAAGTCCTCGTCCCGATAGCTATCGGGACTGTGGGCTTTCCATTTCTATCCCCCGTCTGAATGGCCTTGGCCGGGCGGGCCTAACGCAAAATACCTAGCTCTTCGGCGCCGACTTATACTTATCAAACCTTACTATTGTGTTGCTAACGGGTTTAACCGTTTGCAGGTAACTGAAAATTGCGCCCAGGTCGGCAGTATCCATGCCGCCATACATGTTCCAGGGCATTACGGTGTTAGGCTGGCCAAACATTACATCGGGTACATGGTAACTTGTATCGGCAAACATTTTAAATTTTTTAATAAACATATCACGCGTCCACATGCCAATACCGGTTTGCTTGTCGGGCGTAATGTTGGCTGAGCGCAGCAGGTTGCCAAAAGGCAGTTTAAATTCAAATCCGCCGGCAAAAAGTTCGCCTACAACTTGTCCTTTTACTTTTTTAGTGTGGCATTCCTGGCAGCCCGCAGCTGTAATAATATATCGGCCATAAGCTATTTGGTCGCTGGGGCTTGGCCTTGTTTCCGGATTAGCTTTACTCGGTATAGTATTTATAATTAAACTCATCGGGAAATCTGGCTTAGATGCGATGTTATCTTTTTTAACAGCCGGCAGTGTACGTATATATGCTATAATGGCTTTAATATCGCTGGGGTCCATTTTACCATAAAGGGGGTAGGGCATAACGGGGAACATGGCACGTCCTTCTTTGGTAACACCTGTAGTTATGGTACGGTATATCTCGCCATCGGTCCAATTGGTAAGGTTGTAAGGCGTAATATTTTGAGAAATAAAACATCCCGGAAAATCGAATTGTTGGTCGAACACTTCGCCGCCTTCGCCAACGGTGCCTGGCGTTATAGGGCCCGCATATTTGGTCCAGTCGCGTTTAGAATGGCAGTCGACACATACACAAACATGATTGGCAAGATATTCGCCACGCTTTATTATTTGGGCATTGCTTTCTACTTTAATATCGGGGGCAGCGCCAACGCTTGGCAACATATATTTTACATAGCCCAGCAGTCCTGCAATGGCAACAACAATTACTATTACAATCCAGCGGATAACTTTTAATGCCTTTTTCATGTATGGATGATTTTAGGCAAATATAAAGGAAGCATTTAAATGGGATGTGAATAGCCGAAGCCTTTCAGAATAATTGCTTAAATTTGTAAATGTAATTAAGCCATTATGTCAACAGTCATCGTTAACGTACCTAAAAAAGAGGAAGATTTCTTCAACAACCTGATGAAGAAATTTAAGTTTAAAGCGCATGCTATCTCTACCAAAGAAATGGAAGAGACAGCACTTGCAAATTGGATAGAAGAAGGCATGAAAACCAAAGACGTTCCTTTAAAAGAGTTGTACAAATTCTTTAAAAAGAATGGAATTAACGGTTAAAGGGCAATTTCTCCGCGATTTATCTTCATATAAAAACAAAACTTTGCTTAAAGAAGTATTTGTTGCTGTAAAGCGTATGGAGGCAGCCCGGGATATTACAGCAATAAAAAATCTTAAAAAGTTAAAGGATTATAAATTCCTTTACCGTGTTAAAATATCCACAACATACAGAATAGGTTTAAAGATACAAGGTGAGAAAATTTGGCTTGTCCGCTTTGGGCACAGAAACAATTTCTATAAAGAGTTTCCTTAATTTCAGGCTTTAGCATTCGCACATGACCGAAGAGTTTTTGCAATATGTATGGAAGCACACCCTGTTCGACAGGGCAAGGCTATTTACCTCCGATGGCAAGCAGGTAGAGATTATTCGTGTAGGGCATCATAACCACGATTCGGGGCCTGACTTTTTTAATGCGCGTTTAAAAATTGATGGAGTGTTGTGGGCCGGTAATGTAGAGGTGCATGTAAAATCTTCGGCATGGGGGCAGCATAAACACCAGTACGATGAAGCCTACAAAAACGTTATCCTGCATGTGGTGTGGGAAGATGATGAGCCTGTAATGCGCGCCGATAAAACAATGATACCCGCTATAGAGCTGCATAACATTCTTCCTGCCGCTATGTATAACAGGTATGCAGCGCTTAGGTTTTCATCCAAAGAAATACCCTGCGAAAATGATATTGGTAAAGTAGATGGAATGGTAATAAATCCCTGGTTGGACAGGCTATTGGCCGAAAGACTGGAGCGCAAAACCGATTATATAAATACCAAGCTAAACAAAACCATTAACGATTGGGAAGAAACTTTTTACCAACTATTGCTCCGCACCCTGGGTAGCCCTGTTAATGCGGAACCATTCGAAAGGCTTGCCAATGCACTGCCTTATAAGCATATTGTAAAACATAGTATGCAACCCTTGCAGGTAGAAGCACTTTTGTTCGGACAAGCGGGTATGTTGGATGCCGATATGAAAGATGAATATCCACAAAAACTATATAAAGAATACGAATACCTTAAACATAAACTGGGCCTGACTGCCATGTCTAAAGCGGAGTGGAAGTTTATGCGCATGCGTCCGCCAAATTTTCCTACCATGCGTATTGCGCAGTTGGCTGGTATACTTACCAAGCATCAACATTTGTTTCGAAGTGTGATTGAGGCTACCAATGCAAAAGATATTTTTAAATTGTTTGCCGTAAAGCCTAATACTTATTGGCAAACACATTATCGTTTTGATAAAGCAACGAAGAATAAAAACGAAGCTGTGATGGGTAATATCACCATTGAGTTGCTTATTATAAATGCAGTAGTACCTATCTTGTTTTTATATGGCAAACACTCATCAAACGAAGAAGCCACCGATAAAGCTCTTGCTATTCTGCATAGTATTAAACCGGAGAAGAATAGTATAATAGATAAGTGGAAAACCCTTGGTATTTCTGCGCACGATGCCTACGATACACAGGCGCTGATACAATTACGCAAAGAGTATTGCGACAAGAAACTTTGTATTCACTGTGCTATTGGCCATAAGCTGATGAATAAGAAATAGTTTTTGGTTGTCAGAAGCCAGAAGTCAGAATATCTCCCATGATTTACACTAAAGTAAAAAGTGTAGTTTTGGTTTATTAAATGCTAAATACATGTCTGTCAGACTTTTAGTGCCTATTGTGCTTTTTGCCGCAGCTGTGCTGTGGATATTATACCTGCTTATTGTAAAAAGAAACTGGAAAAAAGCCAAGGAGGTTTTAATTCCTACTTTATTTTTTACAGCCATTTGGGCAGTAATTTATTACTTTGTTTATAGGTTCTTAAAATAGGCGTAAGGTTTATTTGATTTGGGCGTTCCCCTTGCCCTAAGAGGCTGCGGGTCGGGCTTTCGGCTCAAACTCCTCGCTTCGCCCGTCCGAAAGGCCTGAGGCCGGGCGGGCTGTGGGGTTCCGCCTCTATCCCCGTCCGAATGGCCTTGGCCGGGCGGGCCTAACGCGAACTACCGTTAGCTCAGAGCCGTTTCTCAATTAAGTTACTTTGCAAGGCAGCTAAGGTATTGCTGGAATAGTTGCGCATTTTCGGCAGAGAAAGTGCCGTCTATATGCGAGTTGCGGGTTCCTATACTTAGGCCCGAAACAGCATTTTCCTGGTACTTTTTTATACCGCCGAATGTCATATTCAGGGTTATTAATGCTTCGCCCTTGCAGTTAAAATTGCTGACTGAATACATCTTTTGCTTTTTGCCGTTCTTAAATACAAGGGTTACTGGTGCATCGTCATCAAGGCATGCCGATCCTTTGCGTACTAGTATGTGCATATAGTATGTTTTGCCCGATAATACCCAACTTTCTCTACTAAGCATGATGGAAAAAACTTCGGTCCCCGCAGAATCCAATATTTTAATTGGGCTCTTTATTTGGGTGGTTACTTTCCCTTCAGGTTTATCTTTGGCTGTATCAATAATACCTCGACAAACAAGGCTGTCCTTTTTTTGTGCGGTGCAAAACATGGGAAGTAATAACAGGAATACAACTATAGGTTTCATAGTTGTAAAGATAGATATATAGAGCGAAGAAATAGAATGAGGGATATTTTCGATTACTCTTTTTGTTTCTTCTCCCAATCAAACTCATATTCTGCTGCTGCCTCTGCCTGTGTTTTATGGTTTTGTTGTGTGTTATTGCTTGTTTTATGTTTACCAAGCCTGCGTAAGGCGATAAACAGCAATACCAACGTGGTGCCAATAATTATAACTCCTACCGAATCGATTGCTTCTCCATTTTGAAACGGAAGTAGATTGAGTAAATCCATAGTCTAATTGTTTAAAGGCCCTAACATATACACTATATATGTACCTGAGTAACAAACATGTAATGAACGGGAAAAAACATGTAATGAACTTGGTGTTTTGCTAAAATTGGGATACAAAAAGGTAAAGGGCAATAAGTAATTAGCAATTTGCTAATTGTAATAAACAATTACTTGCATAATGCAAGTAATGATGAAATTTTGGCTGGAAAGGCCTGATAACCATAATGTGTTTCGATGATGAAAATGATGAATTTTGGTATGTTTTTACATGCCAAAATCACGAACACAATAATGAAAAATTAGATACTGTGAGTAACAATAAGGTGCGACCCTGAAACAATCCCGATAGCTATCGGGACAGGGTGACGGCACAGGCGATTACTAAAGTATTAAAAAAGCGAGTAAGGCACCAAAAAGGACGGTGATGAATTTGGCGATGTTGAACTTGTGGTTTTCGCTGCTTTCAAAGAGTATGGTGGTAGATATGTGCAGCAGTATACCGGTAACAATGCCGGTGGTAATATTAAGCAGCATTTGTCCGCCGGGCAGCGATAACATGCCACCTGCATGTGCGCCCAGGAACATACCAATAGCGGGCATAAGTGCAAAGGTGGCCAGCAAGATAAGGCTTGTACTGCGTTTGGTTTTAGCCTCAGCGAATAAAGACATAAGGGCGATGGCAATAGGTATATGGTGCAGTAATATACCTGCATATAGTCCGCGGTTTACGGCTACGGTGGTGTCTTGCGGATGAAAGGATACGGCCATACCCTCGAGCAGGGAATGGATGCAAAGGCTAAACATTACAAGCGACATAAAGGTGCGCCCTTGGTGCTGGTGTACGTGGCCATGTTCTATACCATGCGAAAAAAACTCGAGTATTATTTGAAAAAAGAAACCTGCCAGTATGTATATGCCTGCCGATTTACCCAGGCCCTGGTATATTTCGGGGATAAGGTCGAGCACGGCAATAGAAAAGAGCAGCGAGCCCGTAAATGCCAGCATTAACTTAAGCGGCTGCCGCGGAAAAGGGTAGAAGAGCACTACCACACCCCCGCCAAATACGCCAAGGAACAATATAAAGTAGGGGAGCAGGTTCACGGTTTTTTACTAATGATTATAAGTCGGTCGGAGGTTTCGGAATTAAAGTCGCCCAGGTTATAATCGCCAAATATCTTTAAAATATCAAAGCCACAATCGGTAAGATGTTGCTGAAGGGTTGCGAGGGTATAAATTTTAATACGTTCTTTAAATTCGTAGCGTAGGGGCAGGTCTTCTACATAAATTTCTTTAAGCAAATAGCCTTCCTTATCGATGCTTTTACTCGTTCTAAAGGTAACGCCTTCTACTGTTTTTTTATGGTCAGCTTCAAGGCAGTGCAATGCTCTTTTCATGTTCATAAAATCGAGCACAAAAATGCCATTGGGTGTAAGTGCATTATAAATGTTTTCGAGCACGGCCTGGTTTTCCTTTTCGTTTTCGAAATAGCCAAAGCTGGTAAACAGGTTAAGTATTACATTGTAGTAGTTTACCATAAAGGGCCTGCGCATATCGTGAATGTTGAAGGTGAGATGGCCGTTCTCATTCTTTTTGGCGGCTTTTATGTTTTTTGCAGATAAATCGAACCCGGTTACATTAAAGCCCATTTTACTTAACGATAGTGCATGGCGGCCTTTGCCACAGGCAATATCGAGCATCAGGCTGCCGGCAGGTGGTTTTAAATAACCGATAAGGTTTGTAATAAACGTATCGGCCTCGTGCTGGTCGCGTTCTTTATAAAGCAGTTCGTAATAGGGCGAATCGAACCAGGTGGTATACCATTCTTTATTGCTTACCTGGGGGGCCATAGTTAGTTTTTAGGCGGAGCCCCGCTGTTATCGGCTGCTGTTGGGCTTGCCCCATCCGAACCGAACGTTAACTTAAATGTTATCTGAAAATTAAGGTTGTGCCCTCGGTTCCACGAGCCATAGTAAAGGAATTGTGAGTTGGCAGGTGTATTGGCAAAATCGCTGGTAAAGGAGTTATAATAGCGCAGGTCTATCATAAAGTTGGGGGTGAAGTTGTACCCAAAACCTGCAAAACCGCTAATGCTTTTGGTATTAAGGTCTACGTTGTAAAGAAAGCTTTGCACCGCATAATAATATTTAAACATATATCCTACCGATATGCCGCCATCGATGCTAAAGTTGGTGTTGGGTTTTTTGTTAAAGTTGATGGTTACCTTATGGCGCAGGGTAAGGTCTACATCAATATAATTAAGCCTGAAGGTGTAATAGTCGTTATTGTTATATGTGGGAGAGTTCATATTCGTATCGGGCGGGTTAGAACTACCCAACTGCGAATAGGCAATCTCCATTTGTAAAAAGGTTTTTGGCCCAATATGGGTACTAACCAGGCCCCCGAATGTAAAGCCAAACTTATGGAAATCATTATCGAAGTCTACCGGGTCCATACCATCTACATCGGTAATATTAACGCCTGCCAGCAGCCCTACTTTAAACTGTTGCGCCTTTATAGGGGAAACAAATAATAATAAGGCAGGCAGGAACAATAAAAGTCGCTTCATAAACGTTTTGGTAATAGGCAATGAATACAAAGTTAAATATATTATTAATGACGATTTTTAATATAAACGTTTTTTGATGAAAAACATTGCGCTTTTGGCGAACTAAACCGAGACAGTAACGCGTTTACCATCAAAAATAAGCCGTTCACCGAAAAAAATGCTTACAAGCCTTAATCTAAACCAACTTTATTTACAATATTTTAACATAAAACCTCATAATTTGTTCATGTTTATAGTATAGATTTGTTACGTAATCAAAAACTAAATCCAATGCAAATGAAACTCAGAGAAGCGATTGTTCCGTTTTCTTACTTTGCATTTTTATTCGCGTACTTGTGTTATATGCTGTTCCAGGCATGGCAGGCAATGAATTAGTGTGGAAAACACTTTTTGTTAGCTTTGCAGCCCGGAAACATTAAACACAGATATTTTGTATGTCGATAACCGAGGCAATTATTTTGGGTATAGTAGAGGGAATAAGCGAATTTCTTCCCATTTCTTCAACAGGCCATATGGTAATAGCATCCTCAATAATGGGGATACCGCCCGATGCATTTACTAAAGCATTTACAGTTGCTATACAGTTGGGTGCCATACTTTCGGTACTAATCCTTTACTGGAAAAGGTTTTTAAAAGATGTAAATTTTTATGTGAAACTTTTAATAGCCTTTTTACCTGCAGCGGTAATAGGTTTTGCGTGCAATAAGTATATAGATGACCTTTTAGGCAATGTATATGTGGTAGGCGCTTCGTTGCTGGTAGGTGGCATTATACTTTTGTTTGTAGATAACTGGTTTAAAGAAAGTGAACAGGAACCCGATAAAGAAGTTACCCGCAAAAGCGCTTTGGTAATCGGGTTTTTCCAGGTAATATCTATGATACCCGGCGTATCGCGCTCGGCAGCTACCATTGTTGGCGGACTATCGCGCGGCTATAACCGTAAAACGGCGGCCGAGTTTTCGTTTTTCCTGGCTGTACCTACCATGTTTGCAGCTACAGCATTTAAACTGTTTAAGTTTTATAAGTCAGAGGGCGGTTTTCATGGAGATAGTATAAAGTTGCTTTTAATAGGCAATGCAGTAGCCTTTATAGTTGCCCTTATAGCCATACGCACATTCATTAATTTTTTAACCCAGCACGGGTTTAAGGTGTTTGGCTATTACCGCATAGCAGCAGGCGCGCTCATCATCATTATGAGCCTTATAGGCTGGAGAATGGAGATGATGTAAAAGCTTAGCTTTTATCTTCCCTGTTTTGTATATTTGTTCGTAAATCATCAACCCATGAAACGATTCTTTGTAATTACCTCATGCATTATGCTGGGGCAGGCAATACTTGCCCAGAATGACAATACGCAAATTGCCGGTATAGAGAAAACAAAGCAATACATCAACAATAACATTGTAAATTTTAAGCAGATAGAAGCACTTAAAGGGAATACCGGAGGATATAGAAACGCGTATGCAAGAGGCAAGGAATTGCAGTTAGTGACGTTTTGTGCTAAAGACCAAAGTATAAGCAAATATGTAGAGTGGTATTTTTATAACGGGCACATGATTTATGCAGAACAAAACTGGATAAACGATACTACAGGGGTAGTGATAGATAATGAAAAATTCTATTTAAATGCATCGCATCCCATAGCATGGATTCAAGCTGATAATACCGCAGTAGATACCACAACCCCCCAGTTTAAAAGCATGGCTACTCAGCTGCAAGCCTACGAAAAGACCTTACAGGATAGGTATACAGCCATGATAAACGATGGTAACAAATAGCATTTGCCTGTTGTTTTAAATTATTAGCCCGATAGCTATCATAAAGAAAACTACCGGGCTATAATATTAGTATGGGTGCAGGTTACTTGCGCATAATACCTAAAGCGGATGAAACTAAACATACCACAAAGCCCAGGGCAATTACATACACACACATGCCAATATCTAATCCGCCTTCTTTATGTAGTTTACCTATATGCAGAAATATTAAAAGGCTTCCAATGCCGGCAAATAACAAGTTGATAATCGACAGCCACCACGCTTTTCCTTTTCCCAGAAAACCAAATAAGGCGCAGAGAAGGGCTAAAACAATAAATACGATTGCTACGGTTTTAGCCGATTCGCCCATAGAAAACATAGTTAAAGATGCTCCGCCTACGCTTACGTAGGGCAAAAAAGTTCCGATAATTACAAGTAGGCCGCCTACTAAGGCAATGAGTTGTGATTTTTTCATTTTTGTTTTTTATTTATTGTTGGGCACGAACGTATACGCTATTTATGCTGGTTCTTTTACAAAAAGGGCCTAACTTTAAAAGTCAATCCTTAAAGCAGCAGGAATGAAAAGAATAAAATGGTGGGTAGAAACTGTAGTTGAAAAATAGGAGAGAATGAAGGATTAAATCCTAATGCCTACAACCAAAACATCGTCTATCTGTTCCAGGTTACCTTTCCAGTTTTCAAAGTTGTCCTCCATTGTTTTCTTTTGATCGGGCAGGGGCTTTTGCGCAAGGGTTATAAGGTTTTCAAGCAGTTGCTTGTATTTAAACTTTTTGCCCTTTGGTCCGCCAAACTGGTCGGCATAACCATCGGTAAACAGGTATACCATATCGTCTTTTTGTAGTTGCACTTCATGGCTGGTAAACGAATCCATTACTTCGCCTTGGCCCACAGGCATTTTATCGGCAGATAGTTCTATAAGTTGCCCGTTGCGTACAATTAAAATGTCGTTGTTGGCTGCAGCAAACGTCATGGTGGAAATCCCCCCTTGGGGGGCAGGGGGGCTGAATTTTACCAGTATCCCGTCCATGCCATCTCTTCCTCCATCGCGCGAAATGCTTTGTATAAGATGGGTTCGAACAAAATTAAAAATCTCGTTGGGTTGAATAATATCCTTTTCGTTAATAGCCTGATTTAAAAAAGTGATGTTAAGCAAACTCATAAAAGCGCCGGGTACTCCATGCCCTGTACTGTCGCATACGGCAATGTAAAAGGTTCCATCTTTTTTTGTGGCCCAGTAAAAATCTCCGCTTACAATATCTTTAGGTTTAAAGAGTATAAAATGCTCGGGCAGGTTTTCTTTCATTAACGTTTCGTGGGCCAGCAGTGTGCTTTGTATACGTTTTGCATAATGTATACTATCGGTTACCTCTTTGTTTTTTTCTGCCAGTTCGGCTGTGCGCTCAGTTACTCTTTGTTCCAGCACTGTGTTTTGCTCGCGGGTAAGCCTTTCGTTTTTTTGCACCTGCTCTATTACTTCCAGCTGGGCTTTTTCTTTTTCTCTTTCGAACACTTTTAGTTTATCGGCCTGTGCAAACGACAGAAACACGCATTCTATCATAGAACCTGTTATTAGCGCCATAATGGCTACCGAGTTGGCCGGTATAAGGTGGCCGGATATTATAAGGAAGGTAAGCCCGCTAAGGTATGAGCCAAAGCCAATAAGGTAAAACTTGGCTGCGCTGCTGCCGCGTATTAGTGCAGCTATGCCCATGCTTATACATACTATGCCCAGCACCAGGCCCAATGGGCGAATAAGGTCGAAGGATAAAAACCTGAATCCTATTGCACCTAACAGGGCATCTGCAATTACAATGCCCATAAATATGTATACCAATAAAAGGTGTTTGCGAGATATGAACCCCTTAAATACTTCGCGGGTAAATAAAATCAAAAAGGAGCCGAAGCCAACCGGGAATATTACAGGGTCCCAAAGGGTAAGTGTGCGCAGCAACGATGGAAGATGGAAAAAGTAACCTACAAAAACCATCAGGAAAATACTATTGAAGAACACATAAATTACATAGTATAGATATACAATGTGCTTTTGTGTAAGGAACAGATACAGATTATAAATAAGCATCATTAGCATAACGCCAAAGCAAAGGCCGTTATACAAATCATTATTATGAAAGGGATCGACAAAGGATTTAAGGGTGCCTACTTTAATATCGAACTGCAGGGGTTCATAATCGCATACACTGAACAAAAACGTGGTGGTATCGCCGGGTTGTACATCCAGCTTTAGGCCTATATGCCCTATAAAGGTTTGGTTTCCGTAAGGGAGTGAGGTGCCAATATCCTGTTGTTGCCAATTGCCATTGCCGCGCTTTTGGTAAAATGTTACTTTGTTCAGGGCCGATGGGTCCATAGTTAAGTACCACTCATTGGCTTCGGTACAGGTGAATTTTATTTCGCCCCATAAGGCATCTGTAGTCACATCATAGTTAGGTACATCGTCGGTGTTGGGTACAAATTTATCGCTGTGCAAAACCTCATCCAGGGTCATTTTTTCGGATGCATCCCTTAGGTAAAGAAATTTGTTGCCGTTTTGTATAGGCTTATCAGTCGGTTTTAGGGTAAATACATTTTGCGCCCCTGCGAATGAGGATAGCCATAGGGCAGCCAAACATAGTATCAGCTTAATTTTTTGCAAGAGTGGGGATAAACAATTTGTCTAAAATAATAAAACCCATTAACATAACGAAGCAGGTACTGAAAACCGGACAATGAACCTGACGATATCACATTAAATTAACTTTAAGGGTTACGCTTAATTTTCCTATTTTTGGTTACTATAAATTCAACCTCAATGAAAAGAAATATACTTTTTAACCTTGCGGCACTCTCGGTAGGAGCAATGTTGTTTGCATCCTGCAGCACATCCAAACAAACAGCGTTTTCTAAAGCTAAATATTTCAATTTCGGCCACCACGACCCGGTGATTGTATTTAATGAAACACCCAATAAGTACGATAAGAAGGTAGCAGATAAGCCTACTCAAAGCCGGCCCGCTGAGTCTCAACTTTTATATGTAAAGAGCAATGGCGAGGAAGTAGAAGTTGCAAAAAAATCTCCGGTCCAAAATATTGAAAGGCAGATTCATTCTTCACCAAAGATTGCTGGCCAGCCTATAGAAAAAAATGCTACAAGGACAGGATGTGACCCTAAAACCGATGCATCTCCTGCCTATATGCCTGTATATGCCAACGAAACATCTGCAACAGCAACAACCAGCGGTGGCGGTAACTCTTCGGTAGATCCGGTAGTGCTTATTGTTCTGGCCATATTTGTTTCACCACTTGCTGTTTATTTATACGATAATGCTGCAACCGGCCGCTTTTGGCTCGACCTTGTATTATGGGTTTTGGGAGTAGGCTTTGGTTTCGGCATTTTTATATTTGTTGGCCTGCTGTGGCTTATTGCCGTAATATACGCCATACTTATAGTTACAGGGCACGCGTAAGGAGCAATCTTAATTTTTAACATAAAACATTTAACACTTAATGTTAAAGTAGGTCCTGTTATTTTTGGCGGGATAGAAAAATCTTTTACTTTTAGCGATTATAATCTACCGTATGAAAAAGAAAATTGTTCCCATACTGCTCACCGTCTTCTTTGCTTTATTAATTGCCTTTGATGCGTACAGCCGTGCGGGCGGTGCCGGTGGCAGCCATAGTAGCAGTCATGGTGGTGGTTTTGGTGGAGGGAGCAGTGGTGGCGGAGGTGGAGGCGGACTGGTATGGTTCTTCCTTATGCCCTGGCCCATTAAAATACTTATAATATTAGCCATTATTGGCTTTTTGATATACAGATACATCAATAAGGGCAATTCGGGCGGAACAGATATGGAAAGTGGAAGTTCCGGGGGCCCGCAAGGAATGCCTCAACCCATACCCGGCGACTTTATAGCTGCTAATCCTAATTTCGATGCACAGGCATTTACACAAAAAGTAAGTACTGCCTTTATGGGTATACAAGATGCATGGCAGAATAAAAATTTATCGAAGGTGCGTAAGTGGATTAGCGATGGTGTTTACCAACGCTTTACGGTGCAGTTTACCATGATGAAGATGCTGGAACAAACCAACACCATAAGTAATATTAACATTAAGCAAATACGTATTGAAGCAGCCACACAGGAAGGCGCCTATAGCATGATAACGGCTTCGGTATACTTTAGCGATAACGATAATTTTATTTGTAAGAAGCACCCTGAGTTTAACGAAACATTCACAGGGGATACAGCTACTGAATATTGGACATTTATTAAGAAGACCGGTGTAGCAGAAAAAGATCTTTACCATAGCAACAACTGCCCCAAATGCGGACAGGAGCTGGGTAATGATGGGGGACAGGTAAGCAAATGCCCATCGTGCGGAACGGTTACTTACCTGGGTGATTACGACTGGGTGCTATGCGAAATAACACAAGAAGACGATTACAACAGGGAGGGATATAAAATACAACCTACCGACCCGAACATAGTGCCACTTTATGCAGATAAGGACTTCTGTATACAAATGATGGAAGACAAGGCATCGAATGCGGTGATGCAATATTTTGCTTCGCGCACCGCACACGATCTTAAGTATGTGCAACGCTTTACCAGCGATGAACTATTTGCAAGGCTTGAAAAACAAATTAAAGCCGAACCTAAGTTTATCTTCAACCGCCTATATACAAATGCAGTAGATACTATTAGCTGCGTTAATGTAAATAACGTGTACCAGGTTACGTTTAATATATTTTATTCGGCTATGCGTGTGCAGGAAAACGCGAATGGTAGCATTACCAAGCTGGATGATACCGTTATTGAACGTACCCTGCAACTTACATTGGCTAAAAAAGCGGGAGCGGTTCAAAAAACGCAATTATGGAGCTTTGCATGCCCAAGCTGTGGCGCACCATATACCGATACTACAGCAACGGAGTGTAGCTATTGCCAGGCTAAACTAAATTCGACCGATAACGATTGGGTGATAGTGAACATAAGTGAATAGTGATTAGTGTATAGTGAAAAGTTAAAGAACTCTGCGTGACTCCGCGTTTTAAATCTGCGTAGCTCTGCGAGAAATTTCAGGATAGCTTTGCTTATTTAAAACTGGAAGTAGATAAACTTCTCGTCGCCAAAGTTGCCGAGGAAGATAATTACCATTATAAAAAAGGAGTAGATGCCCCAACGAACTAACGTGGGCTGTTTAGCCAACAGGGTAAGATGATTGCCTTTGGCTTGTTGGTAATGCACCATTTCCATAATGGCTATGCTGAAAATAGCCAAATAGAAATTCAATTTGGTCATACTGCCAATGCCCACTTTACCGTTGCTGTGCAACATGTGGGTAACTACATACATGGCATCTTTAAATGTATTGGCCCTAAAAAAAATCCAGGCAAATGCAGTTGCAATAAATGTAAGCCCACCGCTTAAAAGACCCGATAGCACAGGCGCTTTATCCAGTCCTATAGCTGTGCTTGTTGTTTTGCGTATACCCTGGGTAAGCTTCCAGATAACAAGATAAAAACCGTGCAGGGCTCCCCAAATTACAAAGGTCCAGTTGGCGCCATGCCACAGGCCACTTACCATAAACACAATCATAAGGTTCATATACACCCGTGCATCAGATACGCGGTTGCCACCAAGGGGGAAGTATAAATAATCCCTAAACCAGGTAGAGAGCGAGATGTGCCAGCGCCTCCAGAATTCCGAAATGTTTTTGGAATAGTAGGGGATATCAAAGTTCTTCATTAGGGTAAAGCCCATAATACGTGCGCAACCTATCGCAATATCTGAATAGCCTGAAAAATCGCAAAAGATTTGTATGGAAAAGAAAATGGTAGCAATGATTAAGGATACCCCTGCATAGTTATGCACGTGGTTATATACATCATTAACGTATATGGCAAGCCTATCGGCAATAACCATCTTTTTAAAAATACCCCACACAATAAGCCTGAGGCCACTTACTGTTTTGCTGTAATCGAAATGGTGTTCTGTTTTAAACTGCCACAACATATTCTGCGGCCTTTCGATAGGGCCTGCAACCAATTGCGGGTAGAACATTACGTAGAGGGCATAAATGCCGAAGTTGCGTTCGGCTTTTTGGTTGGCACGATACACCTCTATGGTATAACTCATAGCCTGAAACGTGTGGAACGATAAGCCTATAGGCAGTAAGATGGCCAGAAAAGGAAATGCAAATGATGAGCCCGGATTAAGATGATGCAATGCGCCATTAATATTGCCTATAAAAAAGTTATAATATTTAAACACGCAAAGCACACCTACATTGGCAATTATACTGGCAAGCAAATAAAGCTTTCGTTTATGGCCCTGCGCGTTTTCTATAAGTATGCCGGCAAAATAATCTATTACTATTGTAAAGCCCAGTATGAGTATATAAATAGGCACAAACACCATGTAGAAGTAGCAACTGGCCGCAAGCAAAAGCCATGCCCTGTACTTATGCGCGAGCACAAAATAGAGTGTGGTAACCACAATAAAAAAATACAAAAACTGGAAGGAATTAAATAGCATGCCTGTGTTTTATATTATTGTGTGGTGTGTGGTTGTATCACGTTAAGCTTCTTTAAGTCCTGTACAACTACTTGCGAAAATTTTACTTTGGCAGCTTCGCTTAAATGGTTGTCATCAACAAAGCTGCGGCGCTGGTCCAACCCCAGGTGTGCATAGTTTACAGAATCGTTATAGTTAATAAAAATCAACCCGTTTTTTTTAGCGATAGAATCGATAGACTTGCAAACTGTAGAGTAGTTAAGGCAGCTTTTAATTAATTGCAAGGGTACAGGCGCCATAATGAGCATTGGCATCTTTTTTGCGTTTTTTATTAAATCGATTGATTGCTGGAAATAAACAAAGGCCTTATGGGTAACTGTACAATAGTTAGGTTTAGAAAAGGTTATAGGTTCGCTGGTATTTGTATCCGGTATTACAAGGTTCGTTTTTTTTGTTTTATCAATACTAAGCGGGTGCAGCATGTGGTATACCAGCAATCCAATGCTTGAGTTAATAACCCTAAAGTCTTTTGTAATAATGGCTATTTTGGCCAGGTTGGCATCGGGTTCTTCATTCGACAATATGTTGAGGGCAGCCTCCTGCACTTCGTAATCTTCATTAAATAAGGTAAAGTAACTTTCGAGCACCACTACCTTTGCAGATGTTTTGTTTATTTCATCTTTTACAAGATGATATGTTATCATAGGGCGTAGCATACTAATGGACAGGTTGATGGCATTGATGCTATCTTTCTTAAACACTTCGGGAACAAACTCGGCATGAGATGAGCCAATGAATAATATATCGGTGTTGTTTTCGGAATGTAGTTGGTGAAAAGCCTCGGTAACCGTAGGCACATAAATATTTAAAAGGTTGGGTATTTTATTCCTGAAAACATTAACAGAAAAAACGCACAACAGCAATACATAAACACAAAGGGCAAAAGCTAAAAAGAGCGATAACCTTTTAAGAAAGTACTTTATCTGCATGGTAAATAGTTGAACCAAAAGTAAGTAAATAACAGATTTTATGGTGAAACTTGTCATAGCTTCTACTAAGGTAGAGTTATCCGAATGGCTGCCTTCGGGATAGGTTATGAATTTGGTTCACGTTTTTAAATCTCAGCCAATAAGTATTTATTATTTATCTTATTTCACTACATCTTTTTGCCCGTTCGTTACATAAATGGGCGTAAAGGGCCGGGGTTTAGCGCCTGCACCCACCCCCTTAGGATAATGGGTAAAGGAAAAAATAGCTATATTGGCATCATAAATACATCTTCAATCCCCGATTATGAATAAACGCACAGCATTATATTTGCTCTCGGTTTCGGGTGTGGCTATTAGTTTGCTTACATCCTGCCATGGCAATGGCAATTCAAACTCCGCCTCAACCCCGGCGGATACGGTAAAAGCAAAAACTAAAGATACCGTGAATGTTACATCGATGGTTATGCTGCCTTCTCCATTGCAAATCGGGTCTATATTCAAAAATGCAGGGCTTACGTATGTGCCCGGGCTTACTAATTCTGTAAAATCTAATTCACAATATAATTCAACCTATAGCGAGGCGGTTAATATGGGTGTGTATGGCGCCGACCTTACTTATTGCGTGTTGAATAAGCAATCGCAGGAATCGCTGAATTATCTTAAAACCTTGCATGCCCTTGCCGATAAGCTGGGCTTTGGCAGCGTGTTCGAGGCGAATGATGTAGCCAAAAGATTCCAGGCTAACCTTAGTTCAGATGATTCGCTTGCAAGTATTATTGCCGATATACAAATGGATGCCGATACTTATTTAACCACTAATAACCAAAAGTATGTAAGCACGGTAACCTTTGCCGGTGCATGGGTAGAGAGTATGTACATCGGATCTAAGGTATATGAGGATAAAAAGAGTGATAATGTGAGCCAACGTATATCGGAACAAATGACCATCCTATCTAATCTTATTAAAACCCTCGACCAATATAAGGGACAAGACCCCCACATTGCAGATATGATAACCGCGCTAAAAGCCATTAGCAATAGTTACGAGGGCTATGCCGAAATAATGGCGCTGAGCAAGGATAGCGAGCAGATGGCTAAGCTTACAGATGAGCATATTACCGAACTGGGCAAAGAAATACAGGAACTAAGGGCAAAGTTTATAATGTCTTAATTCATACTTTACTATAATCCCCGGCATTTATGAAACAAGCATTAACATATATTTTACTTCTTGGAGCTGTGTCAGTAGGCATGGCCCAGAGCAGTTGCGATATTAGAAAGATGAGCGATTCGTGTAAAAGGCAGATGAAGCCTTTTTTATACAGCACACAAAGCGCCATGCACGTGGCGCTTAAAAGCGAACCGCAGGTTAAGGATATTGATGTGCCTGCTTTTGGCGGCGAAAAGTATCGTGTAGTTATTAATACCTCCGGTATGCCGCAAGGCACCGAGGTGGGTGTGTATGATGCAGACCAAACGCACAAAAAAAGGAAACAATTTTTTACTACTGCAGATTTGGGAATAAGTGATTTTGAAACTGAAGTTAAATCGGGTAAGTTGGTTATAGAATATACATTGCCTGCCGCTACTTCTAACGTTTTTAACGGTTGTGCCGTAGTAGTAATAGGCTACGAAAACAAGTTTGCCGAAAAAGGTAAATAGTAGGGTTCTATTTTTTTAATACTGCGTTTACTACTGGGTAAATAAGTGTTTCCCAAATAGCATATTCCTGGGCTGATGGATGAAGCCCATCGCGGGCAATAAGGTAGTTGTTGTTTTTCATTTTCTGCGTTTCCGGAAAAATATCCACACACTGAAGGCCTCTTTTTTTAGCTTCTTCTTTAATAATATTGTTAAAGTCGGTTATGCCCTGGCTAATATCTCTGCCGCCGCTATACATGGCGCCTGTGGGGGTAACTCCAAAATCGGGAATGGTAATAAGTACCAAATGTTTTTTATCGGGCAGCAGGGCTTCTACTTTATCTATAATGTAATTAAGGTTGGTATGAAAGGTAGCAATATCTACACCCTGTACCCAATCGTTTACGCCAATAAGCAGGGTTACAAAGTTGGGTTTGTTTTCTTCGCATACAGATAACTCCCTATCGATAAGATTTTGGGTGGTCCACCCTGTGCGCGATGGATTGGCGGCCAGTTCTACATTAAAACCATTACTGTTAAGGTGCTTTGTAAGTATGGCAGGCCACGATTGTTCTGCGGTGGCGCCTTCGCAAATAGTATAAGAATCGCCCAGGGCCACATATTTTATTTTAGTGTCATCCTTCATAGCATAAAAGGCAGGTATGCTAAACAAAGCTATGCAAGTAATAATAATAGCGCGTTTCATAAAAGCATTAAGTTTTAACTATATACGTAATGCTTCTTTATGCAGATTGGCTGATGTAGCATCACGAAGGATACTTCATCTTCAAATCCTTAAGTGTTTCAACAATAGTTTTGGCTATATAATAGTTGCGGTACCATTTTTTATCGGCAGGAACAATATGCCAGGGCAGGCCGGGGCCACACTTTTTAAAGATGCTTTCGTACACTTTTAAATATTTGTCGTGGTTAGGCGATTCGAGTTTATCGGCCGGGTCGTATTTCCATTTTTTGTGGGCCAGGGTCCTTCGTTCCTTTATACGCTCAGTTTGTTCTTTACGAGATACATGCAAAAAGAATTTTAAAATAACAGTTCCGTTTTCTGTAAGATTTTTTTCGAAGCTGTTAATCATATCATAACGGTCCTCTACCTGTTTTTTAGGCAGGGTTTTATGAACAGATGGCACCAATATATCTTCGTAATGCGAACGGTTAAATATTTCTATCATGCCTTTGGCAGGGGTGTGTTGGTGTACCCTCCATAAAAAATCGTGTGCCTGCTCTTCAGCGGTAGGCGCTTTAAACGCCTTTACATTAACACCCATTGGGTTAACGGCAGAAAATACGTGGCGCACAGTTCCATCTTTGCCCGATGCATCAAGCCCTTGCAGTATAATTAGCAGGCTGCGTTTGTTTTCGGCAAAAAGCAGGTTTTGCAAATTGAACAAATCCTTTTTATAGGCCTTGGTTTTTTTCTCCGCGGCCTTTTTATCAATATTTTCGGTAGGTTTTGTAGATATAGTATCAAGGTTGGCCATGGCACATAGGGATTAAATAATTATAACAAAGGTAGAGAATAGAAGGTTTATAAGGGTAAGAATGATTTTTTTGCTTGCAATGCTAATTTTTTACCATATTTGCACCCCTAAAATGACTTCGTAGCTCAGCTGGTAGAGCAAAAGACTCTTAATCTTTGGGTCGTGAGTTCGATCCTCACCGGGGTCACACAAAAGCTCTGATATTTATATCAGGGCTTTTTTCATTATATTAGTTAAATCAATGGAGTTACATTGCAATAGGTTGGTTTAGTACACACACTAGGCATTATGATTAGGATACGAAAGAAAATATCATTATCCATAGTTTTCTTAATAGTTAGGGTATCTATGCCCGGCATAGCTTTTGGGCAGGTTATTACGAATAAGAACTGGGTAAATCATCCGCAAATTGTAGAAATTAGAAAAGTTTGTACAGAGATAGAAAACTTGATATCGGAAGATTCTTTAAAAAAGCAAACGATAAGAGATACTACTGAAACCAGCAGGTCGGAAACAAATGGGTACATGGCTTTAACGGATAGCACTATCCGGAAAGTGCAAATGTGGTATTCAGAAGATTTTTGCATGGTTGGCGCTCACTGGGAGGTGAGTACCTATTATGAAAGGGGAACAAATAGAAAAGATGGCTCCTTACGCTTTATTTATGCAACTTTTGAAACAGATGATGGGAGAAAAGCAGAATACCGGGAGTATTTTGATAGAAAAGGGGCGAGGATATGGCTTAACAGGAAGATACTTAAAAATAACAATAAAGAAATTCCGGACGATGTGCCGCAAACATACATTATAGCAGAAAATCCTTCTCTTTACTTTAAGAGAAAGGAGTAATACTTACCCGGAAACCTGATCATAAACACAGAGCAGGAGCGGAGAAAGAATGCGAGGAACACTTTTTTCGTTCCCTTTTTATTTATAAACTTAGGGTTGGCGGACAAACAGCAAGCACCAGTTGGTCGTACGACCATACCGAAAGCACGGAAGTATTGCCGGCGCATGAATCACATAAAGGTAAAATGTATTGGTTTTGCGTATCGCCTTTTTCGAACTTTTGAACATGTACACCTTTTACAATAGCTTGTTGCGAACAGCCCCGGCAAAAAGTACACTTGTGATCTTTGAAGATTTCCCAGTGATCTAACCAACCATGGCTGCCGGGACATGTGCATTTTGGAATTAGTATAGTATCTCTGATAATAGTGACCGCAGCCATTTGTGGTTTTATTTAGGGGATTAAATAAATGAAATTAAGGGGGCAAAGAAAACACCTGTGCCTAAAACAGGGGTAACCATGATAGGGATACGTGTGATTTTTTAAATATTAAAGAAGTCCTCGTGCGTACATTTAAGGGCCAGGATGAATTTATCAAGATAGTCCATAGTAACGTTTATTTCGCCGTTTTCTATGCGCCATACATATTGCCTGTCTATAAATAATAAATCGGCTAACTCACTTTGAGTTATCTTTTTCTCCTCTCTTCTGGCTTTTATTATTTTACCAATTATTTTTTTAGAGTTAGCATTTATGGCACCCCCTGATTTAATATGCGTTCTCCGTTTCAACTTTCTGATTTTAAGGTGCGGCAAAGAAAATACCTATGCCCGACACGGTGGTAACCATGATAAGGGTACTGGTAGAAATCGGGCAATTTTTTAGATAACAAAAAAGTCTTTATGGCTACTTTTCAGGGCCAGCATAAACTTGTCCAAATAGTCCATAGTTAGGTTTATTTCGCCATTTTCTACGCGCCACACATATTGTCTGTCTATAAGCAGCGAATTGGCTAACTCGCTTTGCGTTATATGCTTTTCCTCTCTTCTTGCTCTTATCAGCTTGCCAATTATTTTTCTGCAAGACCTTGTCGGAGCTTCAAAGGGGTTAATATGTGCACGTTTGGGCATTCTCAAATATTTTTTTGCAATGTATCTTATAACAAAGCAGATTTCTTTAATAATCGACAGAACGGACGGAGTTAAAGGTGAAAGCAGGGCGGGAGAGAATAAAGAGTGATATAAGTGACTTTTTCGCAAGTTCTTAGGCTTAACGTAAATTTATTGTTAGAAAGTTGATTTATGTAACTTTTTGTTTATTTACGTGATTGCATACTGTTATGAGATTCAAAGTAAGGCAGCAAGCTCAACCCCAATTGGGTTTTGGCAAATTTTGCGCAACTAATTTATACTGTTGTTTAATTCAGTAAAACGTATAAATCCTTATTTAAATAGTTTTAGGAGAAGGAAATAATGAAAATAATTGTGCCTTATTTGTATATATGTTGTATATTGCATTTAATTCTTAAGATTCATAACTCTTTAACATAAGGGGTAATCTTGGAGAGACTGATGGATAATACAGGTATACCGCCCCGAATCCATATTAATAAGTAAAACAATATGGAAACAACTACGGCATTTGCCCTAAAAGAGGCTTTTTTAAAGCAACCTTTCATCCACGCACATACTTTAGAAAAAGAAACTATATACGGAGCTCATACCGGAGACATGGTATGTAGTATTTGTGGTTTAGATTCCAACGAAATAGAATACTCGAAAGAGTGGGATGGCTTAGCTAAGGTTTCAGAATAATTTTTCTTTTCGTTTCCTTAGCTTCTGGGCTAACAGGTGCATATAAAACCTGGCAATTGGTACAAAAAAAGCTTCTGCGGTTTTTAATACCTGTATATTTTTTTATGATGGGGAAGTTGCATCTCAAACAAACTGTTTTTGTATGCGCAAGCCAATGCTTCCTTAGCACGTAATTCCTTTTCCAGTTTAAAAATTCAAAGCTGTACTTACGGGTTTCTTCTATCAGCTTATTTAGTTTTATGGCGGGTATATTCCCCACTAAAGATTCAGGATGAATCCTTACACGGTATAAAATTTCATTCTTTATAATATTACCTACCCCGGCAAATATCTCCTGTTCCAGTAAGGCATCGCAAATAAGTGCATTGGGTATATCCTTAAGTTTTGCTTTGGCATTTTTAGGGTTCCAGGCATCATTCATTACATCGGCGGTCCAATCGTAATATGTGTTTACGTCTCCTTCCAAAATTTTAACAGAACAGGAATAAAAATTTATTTCTCCATTGCTGAATGTAAGGTTTAAGCGTATGGGCTTTTCTTTTCGCTCGTTTACAGCATAACTGCCAAACATTAACAGGTGAATGCGAACGGTAAAATCTTTAAAACAAATAAGGAACTGTTTACCCCAGGTTTTAAAGGAGAGCAGCTTTTTGTTTATTAGGCGATTCTGTTCAATTTTACTGTTTCCGAAAACGGATATGACTTTATTTCCTGCAAACTGTCGGGTAGCTTCTTTTAATAGTACTATCGATGGTCCTTCCGGCATTAGTTTATAATCTCACGCGAAGGTCATTCCTTTGTAAACCGCAAGTGGTATATTCTCCTTTTTTAGTCTTGCATGTTTTACAGATTGGTGGTATTTATGTAAGCTTTTATCTTGATTATGTAAAGCGTTTTATTTAAGCAGGAAGCACCTTTGCAGTATTAAATAAAACGTTATGAAAAATAAACTGGCAATAGGCATCACCTTTTTGTTTTGCCTTATTTTCTGCCTCACAAAGGCGCAGACAAATTTTACACCTACACCGCCTAATAATCCCAGCCCAACTAATCCAAGCAGCCCAAATTTGCAAACCCCTACATATACAACAACACCCACGTATACAACCAGCCCAACGTATACAAGTGTTCCTACATATTCAACAAACCCCACACCACCAAGCGGTGTGCCGGCTCCCACATATACTACTACGCCTACATACACAACTACTCCGGGCTATACAAATCCACAAAAACCTGTTCAGCCTAACCCGTATGTTAACCCAACCCCGACTCCACTACCAACCTATACTACAACTCCGCACTGATTATAATAAAACGCAATAACCAAATTAAAAACAAAGTATCATGAAAAAAGGCAAATCCGGACGAGGAGCGAAAGCCTCAACATTAGAATCTACAGGTAAGAAGAAACCATCTACCAAAATGGAAAAAAAGAAAAAAGTGAAAAAGGTGATGGATGAATGGAAAGAAGGCAAGCTGAAAAGCAATGGAGGAAAAGTTGTGAAAGATCAAAAACAAGCCGTTGCTATTGCCTTAAGTGAATCGGGCCAAAGTTATAGGCAAAAGAAAAACAAATAGCAGCCTGCGCAGGATGTAAATTATATAAATTTTAAACAAAAAGGTGTAATGCATACAAGCCGTATACTATCCACCTTTGTATTCAAATTAAAAATTTTAAAAAAATGAAAATCTTACAAACATTAGCAGTATTAGGCGGACTTGCCTTTATTACAAGTGCATCGGCCCAAACCTACACCAAAGATGAACAGGCAATGGCGCAAAAGAAAACCAATGAAGTTAAAAGGAATGTTACAGGCCTTACTTCTAACCAAGAGAGCAAAGTATTAATGGTAGAAGAAGAACATGCCAAAGCATGTGCAGATGCTAAAACTGCTGCTGCCGGTAATAAAGACACCTATAAAAGCAAAAAGAAGGAATTGTGCGATAACAGGGATGCAAAACTAAAAGCAATTCTTACTGCTTCTCAATATGCACAGTATGAAAAAAGGGAAAAGGCAGACAAGGAAGACGGTATGTAGAATAAATAATAATTGGCTGAAGAGAGCGACAGAGGGTTGCTCATAAAGAAGGCCCAAGGCCTCACATAATAGTGAGGCCTTGTTTTTTTATAAAAACAAAATAGCCGGAAAATTTCCGGCTATTTGTGTTAGGCTTGTGTGGAAGCCTGATTGTAGAGGGGGTTAACTCTACTTTTTAACGATCAATTTCCCCTGGCCAAGCAATGCTCCATCTGCATCCAGGGCCCTGTAAAGATAAATTCCGTTAGGCTGACCGCTTAAGTCAATTTGTATTTGGTTATTAGCTGATAGCCATTTGCTATTGGCTATTTTTTCGCCGAGGGTGTTATAAACCTCTACAACACTATTCTCTTTTAATTTTTCACTATTAACTGTAAAGACCCCGGTGCTTGGGTTAGGGTAAACATTGATGTTGCTGTTTGCATCAGTTATTTCAGTAACACCAGTGGCCACAGTATTTGTAGTAATGCTATAAACAATACCATTGCTATTTGCTCCGCCTCCTGTTGTTAATCCATAAAGCGTAGTTCCCGAAAGAATTAAACTTCCTTGTGAATATTTGCCGTTAGGCCCAACAAAATCCTGCATTTTAACATAACCACTGCCATTGGTTTGCACCGAAAAAATACATCCATAATCGCTTGTGCCGCCATAATAGGTTGTTCCGTATAAAGTAGAACCAGAAAGAACTAAGTCACTATTGGGGTGACTTCCGTTAGTTCCATTAAAATCCAACAAGTCTGTATAACCGCTTCCGCTGGTTTGCACCGAAAAAACAACGCCGTCGTTGTTGGCGCCTCCTCCTTCTGTTGTTCCGTATAAAGTGGTTCCTGATAAAATTAATGAGCCATCCGGGTATTTGCCGGGTGTGCCTGTAAAGTCATATATATCGGTAAAACTTGAACCATTGGTTTGTATGGTGAATATGAATCCATCGAAGTTGGCGCCGCCGCCAAACACCATTCCGTAAAGTGTACTTCCGGAAAGAGTTAACGAACCTGTAGGGTTTCCAAACGCAAAATCGTGCATATCTGTATACCCTGTTCCATTGGTTTGAATGGAAAATAAACAGCCATTATTATTTGCTCCTCCGTATGATGTCATTCCGTAAAGTGTACTGCCCGAAATGGTTAACGCGCCTGCGGGGTTCTTACCATTTGTTCCGTTAAAGTCAAACAAGTCAGTATAGCCGCTTCCGTTAGTTTGTATGGAGAAGATGCATCCGTCGCTATTTGCACCGCCATCAAATGTCATGCCATATAGGGTAGTTCCGGATAGGATTAATGTACCTTGTGGATGCTGGCCCGTTGCTGCAGCAAAGTCGTGCATATCCGCAAACCCACTGCCATTTGTACCTATCGAGAAGATGTCGCCTGCGCTGTTTCCTGCTCCGTACTGTGTCATTCCGTAAAGTGTAGAGCCGGAAAGTAATAGTGCGCCACGAGAGGTGGTTCCGTTAAGCGGGCCATTAAAATCGAACATATCTGTAAACTGTGCTTTGGCGCTAAGTATTCCCAGGCAAAGCAAGGCAGATACTACGTAAGTTTTTTTCATTGGGATTAGGTTGTTGGTTATGTGTTAAAGAATTATGACGCAAAACTACCTTGCGGGTAGCTGCAATACAATAGCACAATGATGTGAGGTAAAATAAGTGTTTCAGATTCCTCATTTCTCTTCGATTCATTCGGAATGACAAATAAGTGTGCAAAAAGTTTCATGGAATTGGAGCGAGATCGACTCTGCTCCAATTCCAAATAATAAATGGGCTTAATCCTGTCATTCCGAACGGAGAGAGGAATCTTACATATAATTTATGATTTGCCGTACACCTTATTTACGGCCTCCATACGGCTTTGCACATGGAGCTTTTCGTAAATATGCCTAACGTGGGTGCGCACAGTATCCATGCTTATTTTAAGCACATCGGCTATTTCTTTATACCTAAGGCCTTTGGCAAGCTCTTTAAGTATTTCCTTTTCTTTAGGTGTAAGGTCAGGGTAATCGTCAACGGGTGATTTTTTTTGGAAAGAAGCAATCACCTTTCTCGCTATTTGTGCGCTGATAGGTGAACCTCCATTGTATACCTCGGTAATGGCATCCAAAATTTTATCGGGTGATGTTTTTTTAAGAAGGTATCCTGTAGCCCCCGATTTAAGTGATTCGAATATGTTTTCATCATCCTCGTACACTGTGCTCATAATAAATTGCACGGCAGGGTATTGGGCTTTTAATTTTTTAACGGCTTCAATTCCGCTAATACCCGGCAAGTGAATATCCATTAATACCACATCGGGCAGGGCAGAGGGAAAATGTTCAAGCGCATCTTCAGCGGTAGTGTAAACATCGGTGCACAAAAATTTATTATTGCTGTTAATAAGCAATTGCAATCCTTCGCGGATGTCTTTTATATCTTCTACTATGGCTACTTTTATTATCACGGTGGCAAAACTATGTACAATACTAAAGGTACGCAATACCTAAATAATGTGATTTATACCATTAATGAAAAAACTATCGTGGTCCCTTTCCCTTTTTCAGATGTTATGTTGCATTGTCCGCCTGCCTGCACCATGCGGCTTTGCATGTTTTTTACTCCATTGGCAAATTGCCTTATTTCAGACTGATTAAATCCATTGCCATTATCGGTTACCACAAACTCTGCAACGCCTTGTTTTATGTTTAAGCCAATGTTTGCAGATGTGGCATTTGCATGTTTGGCAATATTATTCAGGGCTTCTTTAATAGCCAGGAACAGGTTTCTGCGTTGCACATCCCTTACTTTTAGTGCTGCAATTTGGGCAGGGTAATCAAACGAAATGCTTATACCCGATTGCTCAAAGTATTTCGTGGCATATTCCCGTATATAAAGGGCAACACTTTCAAGCTGGTCGTGTTTTGTGTTCAGCATCCAAATTATATCCTGCAGGTTATCTACCAAGGTGCGTGAAGAAGTTGATATCCTGTCGAGCTGTTCAAGGGCTTTTTCGGGTTCTTCCATTTGCTTTTTTACTACTTCGCTCAATATGGCAATTTTGGTTAGCCCGCTACCCAGGTCGTCGTGCATATCTTGCGCAATGCGGTTTCTTTCTTTTGCTACGGCTGTTTCTTTTTCAAGGCGTAAAATCCTTTCTTTAAGATTTCGTTGCGAAATATAACGTATGATAAAAAACAAAATTGAGAGTGTGCCCAGGGTTGTAAGCAGCCTGAACCACCATGTTTGCCAATAAGGCGGAGTAATGGTAAAGTGTATAACCTTTACATCGCTTAACATGCCTGCATAGTTTACTGTTTTAACCCTAAAGGCATAACTGCCCGGTGCAAGGTTTGCATACGATACCGAGTTTTTATACGAAATGTTCCATTGCTTGTCAATGTCCGATAGTTGGTAGTAGTATTGGTTTTGATCAGCTTTTATATAGGATACACCCGTAAAGTCGAACTGCAATTTGTTTTTATTGTAGGGCAAAAGCAGGGGTGCATTATCGCTCCAATAAAGTACGCTGTCGTTTGCTTTTACATTTACTACCATGTAAGGCGAGGCGCTTGTATGGTTAATGCTGTCGCAGTTAAATTTAATTACCCTGCCTTCCTGGCATATATAAAAATCGGTACCGTTAAATGTGCGCAGTTCAAAAAGTCCTTTGTCTACATCCAGCCCGTCTTCCTGTCCAAAAAGTATAAAACGATTTTCGGCAGGAATGTAGTGTACAAGATGCTTGCTGCTTAAAAACCATACTTCGTTATTTTTATCTATAGCAACCGATCTCAGGTTTTGTTCCTTTTCAACCAAATCGGAGGAGATGTACGTAAATTTTTCAGTAACAGGGTCGAACTGGATGAGCCCGTGAGAAGAGGCAATCATAAACTTACCGCTTTCGGTTTCTGCAATTTCCTGTGGGTTACATCCACCCGATTCTGTGGTTAACCTGTATTGAACAAATTTGCCTTTGCCTGCTTTGTATTTGTATAATCGCGTATCTCCGCAAATCCAAAAATTGCCTTTAGAATCAGTAAAAAAGGAGGATATAATATTATCGAGCAGGCCGCAGCTATCGGCTGTAGGATAATGCCCAAGCTTTTTAAACGATAAATCGAACAGGTCTATTCCGCGATGGTAGCATATCACCCAAATTGTATCGTTATGTATGCCAATGCCGCTGGTGCGATAATAGCTAAGGTTATTATCGCCTTTGGTATCTCTGCTCCATTGGTGCACCATTTCCAGCTTGTCGTTTAATACAGATATACCCGCCATAGATGATATCCACAGCCTGTTGTACCTATCTTTCACTGCACCTGAAATATACCTGCCATCTTCTTTATCTGTAAATTTAAGGTCGGGCCTGAACACGGGTTTACCATTTTTATCTGCGATGAGCAGCCCCACTGAGGAAGTGGAATACCAGGAATTGATAAAATAGTAATTGTTTTTGTTAAGTTGCATGGCTTGTATATCAAATATAGAGCCGGCAAGGGATGCGAAAAAGTTAAAATTATTTTTAAATGGGAAACATTTGCAAATGCCATAATCGCCACCGCACCACAGGGCACCGTCTTCATCAAGATAAAGGCCCTCTATTTTGCCGGGAATAATGGAGCGTTCGTTATTTTGTGCATGTTTAAAAATAGCATAATCCAGCGGCTCTCCCTTATTATCCAGCACACATTTAATTAAGCCCGTGCTCGAACTTATCCACATAATATGCTGCTTGGATTTAGTGGTTTCGTAAAACGAGGTTACATAAAAAAATGGCAGGTTATGAAGGGGCTGTATATTGTTAAGGTGGCTCAGCTTGTCGGTTGTAAGGTCGTATGTATACACTCCGCCACCCCAGCTGCCTATCCAAAGTTTTTGTTTCGAATCTATAAATACCGTTGTAGCGGTTGTATCCTTGGGTGGAATAGGAGCGAACAGATGTATGCGCTTAAACGAATAATCATTTTTGTTGAGTAAAATCATATCATGAAAGGTGGTTGCCACTAGCCTGTTTGCGTCTATGTTTGCCACCGATGTAACGTAAGCAGATAATGAATCGCCATGCGTTTTGTTATTCCATACATTGATAAAAGTTTGTCTTTTTTCATCAAGTTTAAATATGCCTTCATTATTGCCCACCCATTTATTTCCGGCATCGTCAATACAAATGCGATTAGTATAATTGCCGGGGATAAGCCTTTTGGTTATTTCGTTATAGGTTTTGCATTGCAAGGTGGTAATATCAATCGAGGTAATTCCGTTGAGCAGTGCAACCCACAAATGGCCTTTTTTATCTTCTGTAATTTGTAAAACATTATTATGCGTTATGGAATTTGTATCGCCAATGCGGTGCCCGAAATAACGGAGGTTAAGCCCATCGTACCTGTATAGCCCGTTTTCGGTACCAAACCACATAATGTGGTGGCTATCTTTAAAAATGCAGGTTACTGAATTAATATTATTGTGCTGCAATGTAACAGGCTGTTCGAAAAACAAGAGGGAATTGCTATCGCCCGATTGACCAATGGCACATAGGGGCAGCAAACAAATTAGCAGTAAGCAACGGAAAGAGGAACGCATCTTTCTTATCTATTTAGGGCAAATGTAGTTATTCCTAAATGGAATGACGGCTTGATGATTTATCTCCGCACGTAAATCAAACTTATTTAAAAAGGAGCATAAATACAAGTGCAATAACTAATAGTATAGGGCCTTCCACCACTACAATCCAACGGTATCTTTTTGTTTTCAAAACAAGTTGAATTATCAAATCGATAATAAATAGCGCTGCACAAAATGGTATGCCATAATAAAGGAAAAAGAACTCACCCCAACCTTCCGGGTCGGAGTGAGGATGTATAAAATACCATGCAATAAACAACCCGAGCAATAAAGCAAAAACATTTAACGGAGTTATTTTGTATTTCATGTGCTATATTAAAACCTTACCAAAAAAGCTACAATCAATCTGTCTTCGAAGGTTACAAGGTCAGGTGTCCAGCCAAGGGGCAGGGGAGTAGTTGTGTATCCTGTAGGCGATGTAACGCCGCCAGGGCCTGCAAAATAAGGTACACTGGCTTGGCGGTGCACATATTCCAGCCTTAATTCGAAGCTTTGGTTGGGCATCCAGCTAAGGTTGGTCGACCAATCCCAGCCGCTAAATTGGTTGCCGGGGTTTTGTGTAAACGGAAATGCTCCTGCCGTTTGTGTAGGGTTATATGGATTAGGTAAGTCGCTGGCCTGTCCTGTAGGTTCAAGCACCAGGTAGCGGCCGGGGTTTGTCATAATACCACCACCAATGCACCATGCCAGCTTGCCATGTGCAAACCAAAGGCGGTTGTAAAACATACCACTTAAAAAATATTGTGCATATAGCCCATTTGCAGAATCCTGGAAGCCATTGAATCCATTTACGCCTGCACCTTTTTCCCATCCAATATCGCCGGTAAGGCTAAATGCGGCCTGGGTAATTCCTTTCTTTGTTTTAGGTGCATGGTAATACCTAACTAAAAGGCTGTTATCGGAATGGAACCTGTGCCTGCCGGGTAGTCCTGCCGCATCGGCACCATAGTAGTCGTTTGTTAAAAGTTTAATGTTAGCATTGGGGCACCAGGTAAGGTTGCCACCAAAGCCGGGCATATCGTTAAAGCTGCCATAGCTTTGCCAGCCGTTAATTAACCAAATTTCGAATTTAAAAAAGTTGGATGGAAAAAATTGTGTGCGTATTCCATTAAAAAACCAAGGCGTATTATCAGATGTATATGATGCCTGGTATTCCCAGTTTTCGGCCTGGTAATAGGAGTTGAGCCCGATGTAAGACATAAACATTCCGCCATCTACATTAATGCCGTGCCATACGTTAAAGTGATATCCTGCATAAGCTTCGCTAATATAGCGGTAAGCATCGGCCAAATCGTACTGGCCACGGAAGGGGCTGTAATCATTACGGGGTACAATGGTAGAACGTGTACCAAACTGTGTCATAATTCTTCCGCGTGCTCCTCCATAAGAAAAATCGCCACCAAAACTTGCCGCCGAAACTTCCATTTCGTTATTGCGGGCAAGGGCTGTAGAGCCTACTACGGTATGATCGTTAGGATTGGTAAAGGAATAGGTTGCATTGGCATCCACAAAAATTGATGGATTAAAAAACGGTATATGGAATATGGATGAATCTCTTCGGTCGTTACCGTTCATCCAGCTTTGGTCCATGTTGTCAAAAGGGGTTTGGTCTTGTATAACATGTTTAACGGTATCTTTTGAATTGGTTTGGGCAATTGAATACTGTGTAAGCATTATACCTGCCAATGCAAGTAATGCAGTTGTAATTGTTTTCATTGTATGTAAGTAAATAAGGCTTGTAAAAGGGAAGCTGGGTTTAAGCAATGTGCCGCTTAGGCTTTGTTTGTAAGGCTTACACGCTTTAGCCTGTGAATAAGTGATTTTGCAACAGAGGAGGCATACTTATCTTTTCGGGGGCGAAATTAATATTAAGGTAAATGCCAAATACCAATTAGCCTGAATTTATTTACTAACCCATACATTAAAGGTAAAGATTAAGGTTTCAGCCGCAATAGATAATGACCAAAGTCTTATTTTGGATTAAAAAAAACAATGTGCAGAAACATTAATTTAATGTATGCGTACAAAATTCCATACATTGCATTTATAATCCTGTATGATGAAAATTTTTACTCCCGTATTTCTTTTTGCTTTAATTCCAGGTTTTGTTTTTTCGCAAAGCGTTGGTATAAGGCCGGCGAGCCTAACACTTGGTGTAAACGTAAAAGAAACCGATAAAGACGGCAAAATGCCGTTGGGTACTAAAATGGCGGTGTATTGTAAAAACCCAAACCCATCTGTAAAAGGAAAAATAAATGTGGTAAGGTTTTATATTGGCGAAGATGGAATTTATAACGCCCCGTTTAAAGTACATATATATAGCTTAAATGTTGCTGATAGTGCCCCGGGAAAGGATTTGATACTGGATAACCTGGTAGTATCAGCAAATAAAAAGGGATGGTTCGAGGTGAACGTAGCTAAGTATAATATTGATGCCCCGGCAGAAGGGTTTTTTGTTGCTATGGACTGGATATTTACGAAAGAAGAATACAAGCAAGATACTGTTAAATACAAAAGCAACGGAGAAGATTATACCACACAAGGTTATGGCCAAACTATCGGTACGGTAACCGATAGGCCGGATTTAGGCTCTGTTACATTTTTTAAAAGCCTTGAGGGGCATAGGTGGGGTAGGTTTTCATTACCCGATGAACAAGGCAAAAGGCATATTATAAATGCCCTTATGCAAGCCGAAGTAAGTGTTACAAACTAGGCTACTTTACTCTTGCTTGTACCTGCATCATTGAGTTTACCAACTTTTTTAAATCAGCCGGTTCTTTTTCGTCCTGCAATCTAAGGTTTGATTCTTTGGCAGCCTGTGCCTGTAATTTATTTACCTGGCTTTGCAGGCTTTGGTTTTGCTTAACGGTTATTATATGTGCAGAATATTTAGTTTTACTTAATAATTAAAATACTATGGAAAAACAAAATACCGCCCTACTTGTTATGGATGTGCAACAGGCTACTGTAGCAATGATTGAAAATAACCAGGCATATCTTGCAACTGTTGCAAATGCAATTAAAAAGGCCCGTGCAAAAAATGTTCCTGTAATATATGTGGTGGTAGGTTTTCGTGAGGGATATCCTGAAATCAGCCCATCGAGTAAAAACTTTTCAGCCATAAAAAATAACCCGGCCATGAAGTTTGATACACCAGAAGCCATGAAAGTACATGATGCCATAGCACCGGCTAAAGGCGAGGTAACTGTAATTAAAAAACGCGTTAGTGCATTTACGGGCAGCGATCTTGAAGTGATTTTACGATCGATGGGAATAAAGCATATTGTACTTACAGGTATAGCCACCAGCGGGGTTGTACTTTCTACCCTGCGCGAAGCTGCCGACAAAGATTATACCATTACAGTGCTTGCCGATTGCTGTGCTGATAGGGATGAAGAAGTACACCGGGTGCTTACAACTAAAGTATTTCCGAGGCAGGCCGATGTTATTATATCGGGCGAGTGGAACCCGGCATAATAATAATATCTTTGGGGTTGAATCTCAGCAAGAAAGAAGCCCTTGATATTGATTAGTGCATGAAAAAAAGTATTCTTCTTATTCTTTTATTTTTTGCCACAAGCATTTGTTTTGCTCAAAAGCATGAAATGGATTCGATGTTGCATGTACTAAGCACTCAAAAGGAGGATACCAACAGAGTGAACACACTTAACAATCTTTCCTTTTCTTTATACTTAAGCAAACCCGATACGGCAATTTTGCTGGCACAACAGGCCGATGCCCTGGCTACAAAGCTTGGCTGGATAAAGGGAGAAGCGTATGCTAATTGCTATGAAGGCCTGGGATATAAAAAGAAAAGCAATTATTCCAAAGCTACGGACTGTTCTCTTAAATCATTAAAAATGGCTGAAGAAACAGGCAATAAAAATATTCAGGAAAAAGACCTTAGCAATTTAGCGGCAGTTTTTTTTAATCAGGGTAATTATCCTAAATCTTTAGACTATGCTACAAATGCATTAAAGCTGAATGAAGAACTTGGAGACAAATTGGGCCAGGCAACCAACGTGGGAAACATTGCCAATGTTTATAATTACCAGGGCGATTATCCCAAGGCTTTAGAGAATTATCTTAAAGCCCTTAAGCTGGCAGAAGAACTTGGCAATGTAAAAATGCAGGTGAAATTGTTAGGTAATATGGGTGTTTTATATCATTATGAAGGTGATAACAACAAAGCATTGGAGTATTACCAAAGGGCATTAAAAATTGAGCAAGATGCGGGCGATAAAACCTTCCAGCCGAACAACTTTTGTAATATGGCTACTATTTACGATGATATGCACGAATACTCTAAAGCTATAGATTATTACCAAAAGGCATTAAAAATGTCGGTTGAAATAGGAGACAGAGAAGTAGAGGCAACAAGCCTTGGTAATATAGGCAATGCCTATGCCAACATACATGAATATGCTAAAGCCCTGGACTGTTACGAAAAGGGCTTAAAACTTGGTGAAGGAATGGGAGATACCAGTATAATTTCGGTTAACTATGGCAACATTGGTGATCTTTACGTTAGGACAGGAAAGTATAAGGACGCCGAAGAATATTTGAAAAAGGCAATAGCAATTGATAGCAGTATTGGAGACCAAAATTCTTTGATGCTCGTTGAAGAAGGCTTGTCGGATATGTACGATTCTACAGGGCGGGGCAAACTTGCACTTGTTTGGTTTAAAAAGGCCATGACCATAAAGGATACTTTATTTAATGCAGATAAAAACAAGGCGCTGACACGCAAAGAACTTACCTACACATACGAAAAGAAAGAGGCAGCTGCAAAAGCAGAACAAGATGAAAAGGATGCCATTGCCGCAGAAGATAAGCACAAACAACAAATTATTACCTGGGCGGTATTGAGTGGCTTATTGCTGGCATTGGTGTTTGCAGGATTCATATTCCGTTCGTTGCGTGTAACACGTAAACAAAAACGGGTAATCGAAATAAAAAACATAGAAACCGAAAGACAAAAGAAATTAATAGAAGAACAAAAAGCATTGGTAGAAGAAAAAAATAAAGACATTTTAGATTCAATAAACTATGCCAAGCGATTGCAGGAAGCAATATTGCCACCTGTTAACATTATTAAAAAATATTTACCCGAATCGTTTTTATTATACAAGCCCAAAGATATAGTGGCCGGAGATTTTTACTGGTTAGAAAAAGCAGGCGACACAATACTTATTGCAGCTGCCGATTGCACGGGTCATGGAGTACCAGGCGCTTTGGTGAGTGTTGTTTGCAGTAATGCATTAAACCGAACCGTAAAAGAGTTTAAGATTACCGAGCCCGGAAAAATATTGGATAAAGTGCGTGAATTGGTATTGGAAACATTCGAAAAGAGCGAAAGCAATGTGCAGGATGGAATGGATATATCTTTGGCAGCTATTAGCTATCAGCCAAAGGCTATTAGCTGGAGTGGAGCTTACAACTCGTTGTGGTACGTGCATAACAATCAGGTTATAGAAGTAGCAGCGGATAAGCAACCCATAGGTAAAACAGATAATCCAAAAACATTTACCACACATAATTTAAATATTCAAAAAGGAGATACTCTATACTTGTTTACCGATGGCTATGCCGACCAGTTTGGAGGCCCAAAAGGCAAAAAATTTAAGTACAAACAATTACAGGAAAAGCTTTTAGCTATTAGCCATCAATCTATGGCTGAACAAAAACAAATATTAGAAACCACGCTGGATGAGTGGAAAGGAGATCTTGAACAGGTGGATGATATATTGATTATAGGGGTAAAGGTTTAATACTATTTAGATGGGTTGCAACCCGCAGAGTAAGAGGTATTGCATAAAATCGCACAGCTTTGCTTTAATAATATGCATATATTTAACGTTTTATTTACAAATTGGCAATATTTAAGCCTAAACCTGTAAAATTTAAGGGCCTTGGCAGGTTTAAGGATATAAAATCTTACTAAAACGAATGAAGGAAATATCTTCGATAAGTATTAACGACCCGGTTTTTACGCCCAACCAATCGCGTAACTTTTTTCAAAGGGGCATGCTTAAATTAATTAAGGACGAGAGGGATTTGCCCTTTATTTACCTATGTTTAAAAATTACTTTTTTAGTAATACCTGTAGGCATATACTTGTTTATACCCGGGCGTTTCAACTGGTGGATTGCATCTGTTTTTGTTGTGGCAAACATGGTTATAGGGCTGGGGCCTTATTTATTAATGCTGCATAATACAAGCCACCGCCAGCTATTTAAAAAGGAGTACAATCTGCTTAATTATTACATTCCATACATACTTGGGCCTTTTTATGGCCAATCGCCCGAAACGTATTTCCACCACCATGTTATTATGCACCATGTAGAAAATAACATACCGCCCGATATTAGTTCAACCATGCACTACAGGCGCGATAGCTTAAGGGGTTTCCTTATTTATTTTTCTAAATTTTTTCTGTACGGTATATTTGAACTTACCCTTTATTTTAAACGTAAAAACCGTGGCTCCTTTCTAAGGAAAACACTAACCGGTGAGGTGTTGTTTATACTAATGTGTATTGGCCTGTCGTTTATTAGCTGGCGCGCTACATTCATGGTTTTTATGCTTCCTTTTTTTATTGCAAGGTTTGGTATGATGGCCGGCAACTGGGCACAGCACGCTTTTATAGACCAAAATAACCCCGGTAACTCGTTTGTAAACAGTATTAGCTGCATTAACACAGGATATAATAAAAGATGCTTTAACGACGGCTACCATATAGGGCACCATTTAAGGCCTGCACTGCACTGGACGGATATGCCGGGCGATTTTATTAAAAACGCATCACGCTATGCTGAACAAAAGGCAATAGTATTTCAGGGCATCGACTATTTTTATATCTGGTTTTTACTTATGACCAAAAACTACGGAAAACTGGCCGACAGGTTTGTGGTGATAAACAATTCGTTTACAAAACGAGATGATGTTATTGCTTTTTTAAAGAGCAGGACACAAAAGTTTCCTCTTCCTGCATAACCCTATCTGCAATGAAATTGCAGGATATTAACAAGTGTTGATATCCGTTGATAACTCCTGTTATTCAATTTGTTTGGGAATTTGGGAAAAGTTAATACCTTTACCTAATTGTATTTAGATACATTTTATTAACTATTATAAATGATTAAAAAATTACAGGCCACATTCTCAATCGCATTTAGCTTTTTGCTGTTTGCCGGTGTAAGCAACGCGCAAGTCTATAACACGCTTAAGTCAGGTAACTGGAATGATAAAAGTTTGGTATGGAGTACAGAAAATGCCAACAGGGTAGCTTGCGCATGCAGCCCCGATGCAACCATATCGGGCAGAACAGTTGTAAATATCAACCATACTATAGTCTCGCTTAATGCCTTAGCAGCTATAACCGATTCAGCATTCCTTTTTATTGTTTCAACAGATACACTGGTTATATCGAGAGGCACGCCTTTTATCAAATTTTCTGTTTCTAAAAATGCTACAATCCTTGTAGATGGCACACTTATTGTTAACGGACAAATGGATATTGCCGATAACACAAAAATACAAGTAATGGGTTTGGGCAAAATAATTGTGAACGGCAGTTTAACTTATTCTGGTAATGCAGAACTACGTAATGACGGCTTTATTGATGTATCTGGTACGGTGACCCAATTGGGTAATGCTACGGTTATTGGAAAAAGTATACGGCAGGAAGCAAAATGAAATTAAATAAATATTCGCGCATGAAAAAATATTTACAATCTCTTCTTTTAGTAGTTACACTTCTGTCAGTGTCTGCAGGTGTAAGCGCCCAGGTATTGTTAGACCAGCATAGTAGTTCGAACGGGGCAAGCACCTGGAACATAACTACTACACACACCAACGAATTAATACTTGTTTCTACAGGTGGATGTTGTGCAGGGCTTAATACCTCGGCAGGAACTGTAAAAGTAAACGGGGTGAATGCAACATATATGCTTGGCACAAATTGTTCGGGGTTTTTTCCTTGCTACATTTGGGCATGTGTGGCACCTGCAATAGGTACATATACTATAGTTTGTACCGAAGCGGGCGGCATAAGCAGCCCCTGGTATTTTAATTATGCTGTAAGCGTGTACGAACCTGCTGCTACCTTAACACTGGGCAATATAATTTTGGGCGGAACAAATACAAATGTGGGCCCTACTACTATAACTACAACTATAACCACAACAGTGGCCAATGCATATGTGTATGGTTTTTTAGTAGAGAACGATAACTTTAATACCGGTGTTATAAGCTGGAACGGAGGCTTAACCTATTTAGATTATTATTACGAAGCGCTTGCTTCTCCGGGTGTAGATGGATCTCAGGCCGGCATGACTAAAGCGGCAGCTGGCCTTTATAGCATTACCGCTACCGACCTTGGCGCTACTAACCCATATGCAGCTATAGCGCTTATAGCTGTGCAGCCCCCTGTGCCTCTTCCTATTAACCTTATTAACTTTAGCTGCCAGGGTACTGATGGCAGTATAAAAGTGTATTGGTCAACAGCATCTGAAGATAACAGCAGCCGCTTTACCATTGAGCGTTCTTCGGATGGCATAACGTTTAAGCCCTATGCTACTGTTCCTGCTACAGGCAATTCTGAAACACAGCAAAACTATACGTATACAGACGAAACTCCCTTAGTAGGTGATAATTACTACCGCCTAACCGAAACCGACCTGGATGGCGATACCCATACCTATTATGTAACTATGTGTACTAACGATAAAGCCCCGGTAAATCAAATATATCCTAACCCAAGCAATGGTAGTTTTACAGTGGCATTAGGTGCCAGTAGTAATTACCAAACACTTGTTATTACTGATATGCTGGGCAGGCAGGTTTTTACAGAACAGTTTGCTCCAAGTGTAAGCCCGGCTGCGCATAGCATAGAACTTCCTTCTACCCTAAAGGGAATGTATGTTGCCACTATACTTGATAATAACCAGGCCATAGCAGTTAAAAAGTTGGTTATTTACTAAGTTTTGAGCCGTTTTTTTAAAGGATAGTTTTTTCGTTATTCATCGATATGCCTTGTAATAAAGGATATTGTGATTTATAAACAAAATGTTGTACCTTTACGTCGCAAAGCGATGAATTAAATAACATTAATCACTCAAAATGGTAAAAAAAATACTTAGTGTAGGTCTTTTTACTTTTACCTTTTCACTTTTCACTGTTTCAGGCAGTGCACAAAACTATTATACTCGCCAGGCGGGTAACTGGAACGACAATGTTGCAGTATGGAGCAATGTTAGCCAAACTGCTGCTCCTTGTTCATGTAATCCGAGCGATGCTTTATCGGGTGCAAGTATTGTTACCATAGGCAATACAATCCTTTCAGATAACGGATTGGCTTCTTTAGCCGGAACTGTGAGCCTGGTTATCAACGCCGGTGATTCACTGACTATCAGAACATCAGATTTAGATATATCTTCAGGTGCAAGCATCAGAGTAGATGGAGTACTTAGACTTTATGGCAATCTATCTATGGCCGGCACCACAGCCCTGACTGTAAGTGGCACAGGGCAGGTTATAATTTTCGGAAATGTAAATAACTCAGGCAGCGCTACAGTAACCAATAATGGTAAGTTTTTGGTACGTGGCACGGTTGCTAAAACAAGCAGCGCAGTATTTAATGGCGCAAATCAATCTTTTGAAACAGGTGTGGTTACAGGCACCATGAATGTTATACATTAATTCTTTTAGGTAGTATACAATGAAAAAACTTTTTAAACGTTCGGTTTGGGCTGTAGTACTAATGTCACTTGGTTTTAGCAGCAGTGCTTTTGGCGGATCAGTTTTGATTGATGCGCATAGCTGCGGCTGCGGTGCCACTACCTGGAACATTACCACCACCAAAATAAATGAACTTATACTTATTTCCTGTGGAGGTTATGGCACACTTACCACTACTCCCGGTACGGTAAAAGTTAATGGCAGCAATGCTACGTACATTACCGAAGGGCTTTTTGCTAACATATTTTTTTCATGGACTGCATCGGTTTGGGCATTTGTTGCACCTGCCATTGGCACATATACGTGTACTTGCACCGAAACAAATATGGATGCACCTTTTTACTTTAATTATGCCGCAAGTGTTTACGAAACGGGTTCGGTGCTGGGTTTAGGTAATATTATAATAGGCGGAAATAATAATAACCAGGGTTTTAATACTATTACTGCTTCTATAACAACTACACAAGCCAACGCCTATGTTTATGGGCACGTAAGCTATAATGATAACGGTAACTTTGGAACTATAGCATGGAATAATGGCTTAATTGAGCTTGATCATAATTATATTGACGATGGAATTGACGGAGCACATGCAGGCGTAACCATGGCTGCGGCTGCCACTTACAATATTACCTGTACCGATCTTACGGCAAGTAATCCGTTTTGCGCTATATGTTTTATAGCTGTGCAGCCTTCGGGCCCACTTCCGGTTCAGCTAACAAATTTTGAATGTAACTCTGCCAGCAATGGTATACAATTAAACTGGAGCACTGCAACAGAAACTAACAGCCGTAATTTTACGGTGGAACGCTCTGTAGATGGCATACAGTTTGATGCAATTGCAGAACTGCCTGCAGCAGGTAATTCTGAAAGCGCCCATACCTACACCTATGTAGATGATAACCCGCTGCCCGGTACAAATTACTACCGCCTTACCGAAACCGACCTGGATGGCAAAAGCCAAACATTTAACACCACACAATGCTCGCAGAACGAAGGCTATAACCAGGTTTATCCTAATCCTAACAACGGTAATTTTACGGTTTCGCTGGCTCCGAGTACTTCAACACAATCTGTAGTAATTTTTGATTTAACAGGAAGAGAAGTATTTAATCAACAATTTGCACCCAACGCAAATGGGGCTAACTATAGCATAAACTTGCCGCAAGGTAAAACAGGTGTGTTTATGGCTAAAATACTTAATGGCGGCCAGGTAGTTGCCGTTAAAAAAGTTGTGGTTTACTAAGCTAAGCCAATTTTATTTCTGTTTACGGGTGCACAAGTGTTCTGTTGTTTGCCTAATTTTGGCGCACAAAGTATTGTGTAATCTGTGAAAGAACTTCCTTATAAATTTATTTCGGTAGTCACGGTTTTTGTTGTGGTTGTTTTTATCATCAACAACATCAACCATAACTTTGCAATGAATGATTTTAAGGTGTATTATTACGGGGCACATGCATTGCTGCATAAGCAACCCCTGTATGATGTATTGTTTACGCTTGGATCAGGGTATTACAAGTATTCACCTTTTACGGCATTGCCATTTTGCATACTTACTGTCTTTACGTATTACACCGCCTGCGTAATACATTTTTTTATAATCGGAATATGCATTGCACTTACAGGGCTATTAATTTTCAGGTTGCTGAATACGTATGTGTTTCATGAAACTATTAAGTCGCCAAACGCTATACTATTACTGTCGGCGCTCTGTATTGTAAAACACCTGGTACGCGAATTGACTGTAGGCAATGTTAATGTTATTATGCTGCTATTGGTTAGCCTGTGTCCGTATTTTATGCTAAAACAAAGAAATGGAATGGCGGCATTAGTATTAGCCCTGGCTATAATCACTAAGCCTTTTTTTATCCTGCTTTTTATACCCTTGCTTATTTATAAAAATTATAGAGTAATAACCCAAACAGTTTTAATGTTACTTGTATTGATTTTTATTCCATCGATTGTGGTTGGGTTTAGCCATAATATTTTGCTGCACAAAGAATGGCTAAATTCTGTGTTTGTGCATGCTGCCGGTTTTGTAAGCCCCGATATGCTTAATTCTATTATACAAAATTGGATATATGAAGATATGCCACGAAGTGCCCAGTATGCTATACTATTGATTTTTATCGGGGTATTTTATTTTTTCTGGTCGGATGAATATAAAAGCCTGCAAGGGGATAAGAAGGCAAATGATACTGCATTCATACTACAGTGGTTTATAATGGTGGCTGCCATGCCATCGTTACTGGCTACCGATACCGAGCACTTTTTAATGACCTGGCCCCTTATTATGTTCCTGCTTATTTACCTGTTTAAAAATGGAGGTAAAGTTTTTACCACGTTGTTTGTTTTATCTATAGTAATGTATGGTGGCAACTTATCTGATTTGATAGGCAAAAAGCTTTCGAGTGCAATTTCGGATACAGGTGTACTGGGCCTTAGTAACCTGATTATTATTGCAATGGTTTTTTATATTTGTTTTAAACAATGGGTGAACAGAAAAGCAGTGAAGAATGAAATTTGAAGGGAAATATGGCGGTAATGGCTTGTTTATTAAACGACGTATTGTAGTTGATTTATCGAAAAAATCCTTTACGAAGATAGACAGGATATTTGCAGTGCTTAAATTGAAAGATGTCGCCCAACCTTTGCCTAAAGTGAATTATATATTGATGTTTAGAACGCTATACAATAAGTGCCAGTCGTGTTCTATTGATGATTTTGATAATTCTTCTACGGTGCAGCTTTCGCTGGTGCACGATGATAACAAAAAGCTAATCGTTCACGAATCGGGGAATATTGACGAGATACGAAATTTGGCAAAGCAATTAGCTGCCGAATTAAACGTAAAGATACGCGATGGCGCCACCGATAGGCGTAATCCTAAATGGCTTAACTGATTATCCCGATAGTTATCGGGATTGAATAACCAACTTCCCGGCAGAAATTAAATTTCCGTTTTCGTTTACAACTCTATATAAATAAACGCCCTCGCTCTTACCAACCAAAGAAACGGTTGTATTAGTAGTCCCTTCAATGGAGGGATTAAGGAAGGCCACATATACCTTTTCTCCCAGCATGTTGTAAACTTCTACTGTAGGATGCGATCCTGAAACAATCCTGATAGCCATCGGGACAGGGTGACTGAGCGAGATTGTGAAAATGCCGTTGCTTGGATTAGGAAATACTCTTACCTCTTCACTCTTGGCTTGTAGCTCATCATCCGAAGTTAGCCTGTTAAAACAAGCATAACTTGCAGTAATAGTGGCGGGTTGCGCTGTGATGCTATCTGTAGCCATAGTTATGGTAAGCGGGGCAAAGGTCATGGGTACATAGTTTAATGAGCCACTTGCAGTACCGGTTACGCCACGCATTGCCGAATCGTTGCAAGGCGTATTGCCCGTAGTGCCTGTTTTTATAAGATGGGTACCTGCAAAAATGTATCCCTGGCTGGTTTGCTTTATGCTGTGGCCTACGTCATTTATTGCAGGATTTGTAGGCAGGGTAGGGTAAGTGTGGGTCCACATGGAATCTAAAAGCTGGTCTGTTTTTGCAACGTAAGGTATTTGGTTGCCTCCGCGTTTTGAATCTACTACCGAACCTACCGCCACAAGGCCAGAATCGCTGGTATGTCGGATGCTGTAAAATTGTCCGGAACCGGGTAAGGTAAATGCCAATGAACGGGTAAGATTAAGCAGGTTATCTAATTGTAAAAAAGCAGGTGCGCTATTGTTGAATCCATTATTTGAGCCACTGGCTATATATATCTTGTTGCCATCTAAAATAATACCATCGCTTGTAGGTGTGGCTGCCGGAAATTCCCTGGTGAAATTTATGTTTAACAGTGAATCAGTTTTCATGATTAGCAGTGTATTCGGATTTCCGAGCAAAAATCCATTTATGGTAAAGTAATACGACCCATCACTTCCTTGTATTACAGGCCCAACCGCAGTGCAATAATTAGTATGTACGCTGTCGCCTTTAACCATAAGGGTGGTATCTATATTGCCGGCAGTATCGGTTTTCATAATAAAACCATACACCGTAGAATTATTTGTAGGAGTAAGCCCACCCGTTATTTGGTAACTATTGGTGTGTTTATTGAGTGAAATATTAACGCTGGCAACGTTATATGAGGAAACGGTGTACTTTTTACTCCACACCGTATTACCGGTAGAATCTATTTTAAGTAAAACAAAAGAGTTTGCAGAATCCTGGAATATTGCAAGAGACCTGTTGAGGTAGTTTGTGAACTTGGTAGCCATAAAGCTATGCTTGTTAACCGAATAGCTTTTCGCTGTTAATATACCTCCGGCAGTATCGGTGCGTGCCCAGGTGCTATCGCCAAGTAGCATAAAACCTTTACTAACAGGTTCAACAAGTTTCCAGTTAACGCCATTTGCACCTAGCTTATGGCTGGCAATAAATGCATCATTTTGGGCCTTGCCCAAATGAGTAAAAAGTGAAAAACTAAAAATTAAAAGTACAAGGCTGCGTAAATATCTTGTCATGATTGAGGTATTGATAAACAAATGTAACAAAAACCTCCTATTGGGCAAAGAGATGAATTATATTAAAACCTAATGCCAATCACCATAATGTCATCGGTTTGTTCGTCGTTCTTCTTCCAGTTATCCAATGCCTGTTCCAGTTTAGTCTTTTGTTCGTGCATGGGCAGGGTATGTATTTGTTGCAACAGGTCTCTAAATTGTTTTATCATAAATTTTTTGCTGTTGCTGCCACCAAACTGGTCGGCAAAACCGTCGGTAAACATATACACAGTATCGTCTTGCATATAAGTTAACTTGGTTTCTTCAAAATGCTTTTCTTCGCTTAATCCACCCAGTGTGTATTTACTGCCTTTAAGCTCGGTAAGCTGGTTATCGCTTATTAAAATGGCCGGTCGTTTGGCTCCGCAAAAAATAAACTGCTTGTTCTTCTTATCTACCTTAAGCAGGGCAAGGTCCATGCTATCCTGCACAAGGCCGGTATGCTGCTTTTGTTGTTTAAGGGTATCTGCAATGCGCTTATCCAGTTCACTTAAAATGGCAGAGGGGGTTGTTATTTTACCATCTACAATTACCTGGTTAAGTATACTGCTGCCAATCATAGTCATTAGTGCACCGGGTACACCGTGGCCCGTGCAATCGGCACAAATAATAATGTAGTTATCGCGGTCAATTTCATAAAACCAGTAAAAATCGCCGCACACAATATCGCGGGGTTTGTAAAGTAAAAAGAAGAGGGGTATACCTCTTAAAATGGTCTCTTCGGTAGGCAGCATAGCATTTTGTATGCGGCTGGCATAGTTAATGCTGGCAATGGTATCCTTGTTTCGTAAAGCCAGTTCTTCATGGTTTTTTTCCAGTTCTGCTTTTTGGTCTGCTATTTGTTTTTCGGCACGGATACGCACACCAAAAAAGCCGCTTACAAGGTATACATTAAGCAACAAGGGTAATAGCACCATCACTTTCGGAGGCTCCTGCAGGTGTTGCCCTCCTTCAAAGAAAAATAGTTTATACCCGGAATCTACATTATACATACCTACTAACAATACTACCACCACAATAACAGAAAGTATAATACCCCATGTACGGCGCAAAAGCAGGAAACCAAAAGAAATATAAAGTATAAAAAAAGGCACATCCATTGGAGAAAGAACGCCATTGCCTGCAAAGAAAAATCCAAAATTTTGTATGGAGTGGCCAATAATGTAGGCAATGGATGCCCATGTTACATTACGGGTAGTTTTAAGTGTTACAAGCACGAGGGCGAGCAGAAAGATACCCGAAAGTGCCAGTAGCCTTTGGAATAAAGGCGCATGAATAGAAGCAGCGAAAAAACCGGGGTTAAGTAATAAAAAAAGGCAGGTAAAATTGAAAAGCAGTACTGTCTTACCTTTTTCAAAAATATCATCGGTAGCGGCAAGGGCATCGCCAATAAACCAATTTTGTATGGCTTTGTATGGGTTCATTTTGGCAAAGATAGGGGCTTTTTAATGCACCACTGTTTGATTATACAAATCCATAACCAGGTGGGCGGTGCGCCTTCTATCAAACCTGAAATAAAGTGAAACGGCGCCACATCCAATGCCGCCTAATACAAGGAGCCTGCCCAGGTTGCGCGATTGTTGCTGGCTCATGGAACTTGGTGCCGAAGCGCCCCGGTGATGCGAGCTTACACGGTTTGCTGCTAAAAGATATAAGCCATCTAATACCAAAAGTCCGCCTCCTATTAATACTATATATTGCCAGGCTTTCTTTTTCTCTACCTTATTAATCATCAGGTCAATTTTTTTGTCGTGTTGCTTTTCCGCTATCCTAATCATGTCTCCTTCCGGAATTAAAAGGCTTTTGTAATAATACTTCCAGCCGGCAGGATAAATAGCAAGATCGGGTGCATTTAATGCAACAGGCGCAGAAGGTGGAGTATAAGGCGCAACATAGCTTTCGAAGGATTCTCGTGTACCATTTCCGTAGCCTATATATTTTATGTCTTGCTTGGGTAGCTTAAATACCGGGCCATCCTGGTAATCGTAGCGTTTGTAGCAAATTTCGGTCGGGTTTATTTCTGTAAGCAAAACTACCAGTACCTCGCCGTTTCGTTTAATTATGGTATCGGCTTTTTTTGCAGTGGTTTGCTTTTTTGCAATAGTATCCTGTCCTTTTAATAAAGGAGCTATTAGGCATAAAGCAATAAAAAGTATAACTTGTTTCATGTAGTAGAAATGAACATTACAAAGGTAGGTAATATCAGGGAACTTAATTGCCCGGGGCTATGTCATCATCCTTAAATTCTACATAGGCATGCTGAAAACCGATAACTCTTTTCGCAAGCCAAAAACAGGCAAAGGCAAACGGAGGTGCCATTATAACATCTACAGTATAGTGTACGTGCTGTACAAGTAGTAAACAACCTAAGGTAAGGGCAGCTATCAGCATAACAATCTTCTCCCTTTTTTTAGGCAGGCACAGAAAAAACATAAAAATAAAAGCTGTATGGCCCGAAAAGAACAAATCGCGGGTAATAAACCGGGAGTGATATAGCACGCTTCCAAAGGGGTCTTTAAGTACAATTAATTCGGGCGGTGCATAAAAGCGGGTGGCACTTATGGTTACAATGCGGAATGTTAACTGGAAAACATAGGCCCACATTAAGGTTAAGAACATATTGGGATTTGTGCCGCAACGTATAGTCATATATGCCATAGCACAGGTTACCAGGGTTACAATAAACGCCGAAACATCTATGGCCGGCAGGTTTTTTAATACCCAGTCATTTAGATGTACACCGAGTTTAGAATCCTCCATGTAATTGAAAAAAAAGGAGGTGGTAACCCCAGCAATAACAATTAGTGTAATGGCTAAAATAAGCGACCGGCGGAATACCTTGTTAGCCCAGGCATTTTGCCAGCTACGGATGGTCAATAAAATGTACTCACTCATAAAATTATTGTTCCCGTTTTAATAAGAAAACAATTTTTCGGCTGCAAAGATATTCAAAATGGTATTTCGTTTTTCTTTCCCGGAAGAAAGATAACAAGAGATCATGTTTGGGAGTATCGTAGTCTGAAGCTACCGTAAAACTTTTTCCTGTTTTATTTCTTCAAACATAGGGCAATCAGCCAGTTTGGCTATGCTATTATTGTGATAATAGCAAGTATAGCCTGCAACGCTAACTTGTGTTTGCCTTTGAAAAGCTTCGTTAATGGCCCTGGTATCTTCCCTGCTTATTCTTTTTTTAGCGCAGTGAAAACTGGATTCTTCCGCTTCGGTACCACCTTTAAGAATTTTGGCATTATGCACAATAAGATTAGCGCAATTGCAGGGTAAATCTTTTTCGTTAAACATGTAATAATAATGTGGCCTGCAAAGATGTTGACGGAAACAATAACGGGTATTACATAATTCTTCAATTATGTTACATTATTCATACATCTTTCCTCTGTTTATATACCTATCAGGCTATGTATAAACGGATAATTGCTTGCCAGGAACACGAGGAAAAGCAATATGGCGGTAAGGCCGCAAATCCACTCGGTTAGTACCAGGCCAAACAGCCCCACCCGCAGGTTAAAAAAGGTGATAGGCAAGCGTGGATCTACAAATACAAGGCAGCTAAACCACAGGCAGCGCATATAATCTCTAAAGCCGTTGTATGATTTATATACCTTCATGGTACTAAAGCTTTCAATGGCTTTTTCGTCTTTGTTATACATGGAGTTTAAATAATCTATAACCGCATCATGGTGTTTAAAATAATAGATGAGGCTGAAAATGATAATAAGTGACAACACCCAAAAGGCAAACTTCCATTCGCCTTTATATCCGTTAGATACGGTAGCTTCTAAAAATCCGCCAAGTGCTGCATGAAAAAGGGCAGAAATAAAGTCGCCAACTCCATCGGGGTGTTTTAAATGCGCACCATAGTAACTTCTTTCCCACAGGGTTTTTTCATGCTCGTAACGGGCCTTAAGTGAGGTAATCATTTCCTCGTTGGTAAATTTTTTAGCTGAATAATCCTTAATGCTGTTATAAAAGGTGGTGTTATCCTCTAAAAAGTCAGCGCTGGAATCAAAATAATCGTGTACTAAAGGATGCACCTGTATTTTTTCCAGATATACCCCAAGCTTTAAAGCCTCGGGAGAAAAGGTTTTATACCCGGCGTACAGTACGCAGTCGTTCCCCGGAAAGGAAATATCTTCAAGTGCCTCTTTGCCTTTATAATCAGCAGAGTAGGTGAATTCGCAATCTGTAGCATCTACACATTGTTCAATACTTACATTATCAAAACTGCAATCGTGCATGTTGGTGTTGGCAAGGTCGAGGTATTTTATTTTAGTATTAAATATGGTTACATTAAATAAAATGCGGTCGTTATGCGTAAAATCTTCTATCGTGTCGTCATCCAGTTCGTATTCTTTGGTGTACTTGTTTGATAAAAAATCGGTGTACCAGTCCGTGTAATCATCCAATCGGTAAAAATAATCCGGGCCTGAATAATTGAGCCTGAACTTTTTAGAGATAAAATCGGGTACACTTCTTCCAAACGAAAACACAGAGTTTATTTTGCAACGTTCAATGTTAAAGTGTGCCCTGTCGGAATTGGTGGTGGTAAAAATAAAAGGCTCGGAGTAGGTGCACAGGTTAAAGCTAAAATTGCTTTGCCAGTCGCCCAGTTCAGGCGAACTATATACGTAGCACATACCGCTAAATTCACAGTTATCTATAAGCGATGGAGTTTTGCTAAGCAGTTGCCCTGCGAGTACAAAATCTTTTTTAAAGTCGCAGTTGGCTATTTCTATTCCGCTGGTAAAGGTGCAGTTTATCATCAGCACATCGTCCTTAAATTCCAGCCTTTTCTTTTTACGTACATCTTCTTCGTACATATCGGTAGATGTGTCTGCTACTATCATGCCGAACACGCAGTTATTAAACACAATGGGTTTACTAAAAGGAATAGTTTCGGTAACTTTCTTTTTATGATGTGTAGGGGCTTTAGCTTGTACTACTACCTTTTTTACAGGCTCGGGGCTTTTTTTATTTTTATCGTTTTTATCATTCTTGTCGTTTTTATCTTTTTTAGGCCGGATAGATTTGTAAGCTACGGTATCACTTTTGTCGGGGCTTTCAACCTGTACATCAGTAAAATCGTTGAACGATAATTTCATATCTCCCATAAAATAGTTGCGTATGGTATCGCCGTTACGCAGGCGTTTCACCAAATCAGCTTTATCTGTGGTGTAGGTAAGCAGCATATCCGGTGAACTATCAGATTGGTTAAAAGGATGGAAGGCAACCGTGCCGTTCACCACATTCCATCTATCATCGCTTTTTACGGTATAGTATAGTTTATTGTTCAAGCGTGCAATAAGGGTATCGCCCATATCGCGGGCTTGCATAATGGCCTTATTCTTAATGGTTTGAATTTGTGGCTTGGGTATTATTGCATCTGCAATACAAAAAAATAAGGCGAGCAAAATTATTTTACGCATTTTCTATTTAATTAGTTCGAATCGGAGTTTATTGCAATCGCACTAAAATAGTAAAATAAAGAGAATTATAAGGGAAGAAAGAGATGAAGAGGGGGAAGCCCAAAAACTTGTTAAAAAAGCCTAATTTATTTATAAAGTACGGTGAATAATCATTGCCGTGTATGATAAGTAATTACTTTTAACCTGTTTTAACAAGGTAAGATTACCATAATATAAAGCCAATGAAAAGATACATCCATTCAGTTGCCATCCTTTTAGGATTAAGTTTTTATTCGTTTACCCTAACTGCGCAATCGGCTAAGATGCCTGCTCCGGCCAAAAACTGGCAAAACGAAAGCATAGAACAGGACAGTGTTTATGGAACCGGTTCGGATAAAGCGCTGGAATTGCTTAAGGGCAAAAAAGCTACCCCTGTAATTGTGGCTGTAATAGATGGAGGGGTATATATAAATCACCCGGGCTTAAAAGATAAAATTTGGACCAACTCTAAGGAAGTAGCCGGCAATAAAAAGGATGACGACCATAACGGATATGTAGATGATGTGCATGGTTGGAATTTTATTGGTGGTAAAGACAGCGATGTGCGCCAGGATAATATTGAATTAACCCGCCTTTACAGAGATTTTAGTAAAAAATACGCAAGCACTACACCTGATAATGTTACCCCCGCCGATAGCGCCGAATACCATAGATACCTGAAAATTAAAACAACATTCGAAACCCGCAGAGGCGCTTTGCAACTGCAATACGAAAACCTTAAAGGATTTTCGGATACAGTAAATGTAATGAAGGCTGCTATGGGTAAAAAAGATTTTACACCTGAAGAGCTGGATAGTTATATACCTGCCGACACAGCTATGGCCAAGGCCAAGCGCAGGATAGCACGTAATTTTAGCCGCTTTAGGATATATATGAAGGGGGTTACGGCCGATAGCCTTTTAAAGCTTATTGGCCCGGGTTTAGCGCAGGTAAACGTATTATACAATTACCAGCTTAACCCCGATTTTGATCCTCGTTTTATTGTTGGCGATAATTATGCAGATGTCACACAGCGCATTTATGGCAATAATGATGTAGTAGGCCCTACCGATGTACATGGCACCCATGTTAGCGGTATTATTGCGGGTGTGCGTACAGGCAAAGCCGGCGAGCAGGAAGGCATTGCCGATAACGTTAAGATTATGGTGGTTCGTGCAGTGCCTGATGGAGATGAACGCGATAAAGATGTGGCTAATGCTATACGTTATGCCGTAAACAATGGTGCCAAAGTTGTAAATATGAGTTTTGGCAAAGCATATTCGTACAATAAAAAGACGGTGGACGAGGCCGTAAAATATGCTGAAGCACATGATGTGCTATTGATACATGCTGCAGGAAATGATGGCAAGGACAATGATTCTACCGATAACTTTCCTAACCGCAGGTACGAGGATGGCAGCCCCGAAGCCCAAAACTGGATTGAGGTTGGCGCATCGGACAGTAAAGGCAAACCGGGCAGCTTTAGTAATTATGGCAAAAAAGATGTAGATCTTTTTGCGCCCGGCGTGCAGGTATACAGTACCGTGCCCGATAGCGGTTATGCTTATTTTAATGGTACAAGTATGGCGTCTCCCTGCGTAGCGGGTGTAGCGGCTATTATACGCGAATATTTTCCTAAACTTACCGCTAAGCAGGTAAAGGAAATATTAATGGAATCGGTTACTAAAATGGATGGACAGGTTACAATGCCCGGAAAATTGAAGAGAATGGGCACATATTCTGACTTATGTGTCAGCGGTGGTATTATAAATGCCTCAAAGGCTGTAGAGTTGGCAATGAAAGCCAACAAGCCTATCGAGGTAAAGAAAATAGATAAGTAGCCCGAAAAATATTGGAAACGAATACCAGTATACCTGCATCGGGCAAGCGAACACATGCGCATCCGGCGGTGTACATGTTTTTGATGCTGCCATTTGGTATTAGCAGCGGGTACGTTACTGTAACCCTTGCCTACCAGTTTGGCAAAATAGGCGTTAACATGTCCGACATTGCAGGTTTGGCAGTTGCAACACTTATAATAGGGGTAGTTAAATTTGTACTGGCCCCCTTGGTGGATGGATTCCTTACCTTAAAAAAATGGTGCCTGCTTTCAGGCTTTTTTAGTGCGGCAGGTGTATTTGCGTTGGGTGTGCTTCCTATACAGGCAAGCAGCCTGGGCCCTTTGTTTTGGATTATACTCGCAGGTAACATAGCAGTATCCTTTTTAGGTATTGCAATTAACGGACTTGCTGCCCACGATATTCCGGAAGAAATGAAAGGCAGAGTGAGTGGCTATTTAAACACAGGTAACCTGGGCGGTGCAGGGCTTGGTGGTGGAGTAGGGCTTTGGCTGGCCGAACATTTAACCAGTAGCTGGATGCCCGCTGCTACACTGGCAGTAGCTTGCATGCTTTGTTCGTTTGGGTTATTGTTTATAAAAGAGCAACCCTCTACCGTGCAACATAAAGAGGTGGGTAAAACAATTGCAACCATGCTTAAAGACTTGTGGCACACCTTAAAAGCACGTATGGGCATACTGGCCATGATTTTATGTTTTATGCCTTTAGGCACCGGTGCATTGCAAAACTTATGGGCCGGGGCTGCCGGAAGCTGGCAGGCAAGTGCAACTACGGTAGAGTTTGTACAAGGAATATTTGCGGGGTTAATAACCGCCGGTGGTTGTTTACTTGGCGGCTGGATATGCGACCGTATGAACCGCCAAAGGGCATACCTTTTATTTGGAATGCTGATGGCAGCTTGTGCTGTAGCTATGGCATATAGCCCGCATACAGAAACCATGTTTATTTTCTGGACATCCTTGTATGCATTTATTCTTGGTTTATCCTATTCTGCGTTTAGCGCTTTTGTATTCGAAGCTATTGGCAGGGGCGCAGCCGGAACAAAATATACCATGTATGCCTGTCTTTCTAATTTCCCAATATTATATATGACAAAAATTGAAGGCTGGGTGTTTGACAGTAAAGGAAGTGTTGCAATGTTTCATGGAGCAACGGGTATGTTAAACATTGAAGCTGCCTGTGGTGTAGTAGGCGTTATCCTGTTTTTAGGGCTGATGAAATATATAAACAGCAGGCCGGTAATTAACGCAAAGGCGTAGCTGACTTACAATACTTAATGGTGATTTCCTTTTTGTTCTTAAGGTAGACTTAACGCATTGTTAAAAACAAATTTTAACAAGGACTTTTGCAAATGATATATTTGCATCAAATTTAAAATTCAATCTCATGAAAAAAATGTACATGTTATTATCAGCAGTATTGCTGTTTGGTGTGATAAGCACTAAAGCGCAATTTAACGTTAATCTGCTGCACAGTTTCCAAAATGAATATCCTTACGGTAACATAACCGTTATAGGAAATACACTTTATGGCATGGCGGAAGATGGAGGGGCACACGGATACGGCTGTGTTTTCTCTTTGAACAGAGATGGCAGCAACTATAAGGTTCTTTACAGTTTTTCAGATACCGGTTCGGTTGCAGGTAAATGCAGCGGAGAATATCCTTATGGCAGTTTAACCTATGTAAATGGTAAGTTTTACGGATGCACCTACGAAGGAGGATTTAATGGCGAAGGCACCATTTTTAGAATT
>Ga0134125_10000302_pt1 | contig 69007 bp, 62 predicted proteins | sample KB31751_FD_96464 | JGI IMG/M metagenome (GOLD analysis project Ga0134125, IMG submission 96464) | Terrestrial soil microbial communities with excess Nitrogen fertilizer from Kellogg Biological Station, Michigan, USA - KB3-175-1 | ecosystem: Environmental > Terrestrial > Soil > Unclassified ... | reverse complement strand
TTCTGGCTCTCCAGTTTTTGCTCAAAATCCAGAGAATAAGCAAATTTTCGCTTTAGGAATTATTCAAAGTGAAACGTCGGCGGCCAATGCAAATAAGGTCACATATAAAAACGCTAATAATATGGTCCCTTTCTCAAAAGCCTTCACCAAAGAACAATTACAGAAAATAATCGATAGTAACCAATGTGGCGGCATATCTATCTAAATCACCACAGACAAACGTCGAGATGAAATTTGAACTCGACTGCCCGAATGATTTAAATTTTGGCAAACTTAGAAGGTGAAACTTTCAACCAAAACTCTTATTATTTCAATAATCTATCTTGGATTTTGCATCACTTCTTCTGCTACTACAAGTCGGTCAAATAAACCTCAAAAGAATATTTTGCAAATTACAAAAGTTGATAGTCAACATAAAGGTATTGCCGACATTTTGATTCTCGAAAGACCTCATACATCCACTACTCTGAAGCTAGATGGAACAAATATTACTCAAGTAGAAATCCAACGAGAAATGAATGGCGTTTTTGTTAACACAAAATATAAAAAAAGCGGTAGCAAATTTATTCTATTTTATGCTTACGCGACATCAGCCCGTTACTTTTACAATCAAGACTCCTGCTCAATGAAAAACGATAACAATGCTTTTTCTATGAGTTCGTTAGGAAGCTTAACCGGAGGACTCGAATCTCATCAAAATATTTCTCTAGATTCAACTTGCAAACAATTTCCAGAATTACAAAAAGAAATGACATCTGAGTTTTCAAAATTAATCGACTCAAAGAATAAAGATGCCACTGTAGCATGCATTCTTCAACTTGATACAACTGCAGCTGGAAAATGGAAGTCACTGCCCAGCTCTCTCGTTAAATTTGGATGTAGTTCTGAAAAAGAAAAGTATAATGGTATTTTCGATTCAAAAAATAATGAAATTAAAATTTCCAATTCATGTACCTCAAATGCAAATAGCCTTTCACTTGTCATGAAAGAAGAGATCCTTCATTCGTTCGGCATCAGAGATGAAGAATTAGCAAAGTGCATTGCAACTTGCCCTTCTGCAAATCTAAGCTCCCATTGCCAAAAATTGATAAATCCAACGGAACCCGGAAAAAATCTTAACAACATATCTCTATTCGTACGAACTTCTTCCGATGTATCTCTGATCGGCGCCAGCGGACAGCTTGGTGGAATCGCCGAAACCCAAACAGACGATTACAATTCCGCGAAGACGATCGAAGTGCCGAAGGAGATTGCGGTGGCGCAGGTGCCGCAGCCGGCGGTTCAGGATTTGAGGATGACTCAGTCGGTGGAGACTTCGACTGTGACCGATACCTCTGGGACATCCGGGGCGGTGGGGTCGTCCGGTGGGGGGCGGAGTTATTCGGCTTCGACATATCCTAACAGCATGATGCAATTTGCGGCGACGGCGGTTTTGCCTGAGAAGGCTTTTGCGCAAGCGACTTCGCCAACTGAGACGATGGCTTCATCTCATCAATCTTCTGACTCATCATCGAGTTCACATGATTCAACTTCTTCGTCGGCAAGTTTACGCTCTCCGTCTTCGCTGTCGAGCGAGGCTCTTCGGCATACAGCCGCCTCGCGCATGCCTGCTTCGAATTCGGCGCTGGCAAATCCTAGTTACTCGACGTCAGGAAATCCTGCTGATGGTAATTCAGACAAATCTGCGAATGAGTCTGGGTCATCAGCAGACATCGGTAAATCGAGTTCGGCAAAAGCCTTTCAATCACGAAACGGCAGAGCCAGTGGCAATACGGGCGGGACCTCGTCGGTCTCTGCCAATGGTGACTCGCAAGGAAACTCGAGTGCCAGCAATTCGAGTTCCGTCGTTGGTGCTAGATCTCCGGCCAGTGTGAGAAGTTTTGCGACCAGCACGCCAACAAATCTTGTTCAGTATTTTCAATCGGCTCCTTACAAGGAAATTAAGCAGCGACTTCGTGATCCGAAATTTATTCAAGATCTTAAGAAAAATTCGACCACGGTTTTTGATACTCAAGGACATCAGTTTGGGGCCGAGCAAGGGCAAATTATCTACAGCGACAAAGGCAATCGCTTCGTAAAGGAAAAATAATGCTGAGCCAAGGCGTGGGGCGTAAAAAATCTTTTGTCGTGCTTTTCATTGGCGCGTTTTGGTTTTTGTATTCTCTCTTTTCTGTTTCATTTTTTGTTTCGGATCTGCAGGGGATTTTTCAAAAAGATGGTGAGCGTCGGACTCATCAACTGCAATATCACTCGGATGTTGCCATGAGTTTTTTGGTGCGCGGTCAGAGCGAAGCTCTGAAAGATAGCCTTAAAGAAGCCATGAATCTTGATCAGTTTGATTTCGCTATTCTTCAGAACAATGATAAATCCAAAAATCAAGCGCCCTTTGTGCTCGCCAGATCGGGGCATGTCGATCTGGCGGAGCAGTATCAGCCGACTCAAGGTGTGCAGAAATTAGGACCCTATCTTTTTGAAACAATTCAAGTTGGAAATCAAACTCTGACCTTGGGCGCGTATCATGAGAAAATGCTTTTTGTGAAAACGTATTTGAAAAATTATGCTCTGAAAATTTTGTTTGATATTGGGTTTATGACTTTGATGAGCGGGATTCTCATCTATCTTGTTCTCAAGGATGTGATTCAGCTTTCTCGCGTGCTTCGCTTCTCCCCGAACAGAAAAACTTCGCACATTCAAGCAAGCTCTGCCGAGGCGCAAGCCTTGCTCTCAGCGACTCAGAGTTTTGAAACTCTGGCTGACGATCTCACTCATGAGACTGAAAAATTATCGGCTTCGCTGGGACCTGCCATTACCATGGAGCTTCGCAGTGGCACGGAAGCTCCTTTCACCTTTGATGCGATTTTGGTACGCATGGATCTTAATTCCTACACGCAAAAATTTCTTTCCAGTGATACGAAGCGTATGACAAGGCTTTTGAATTCTTATTTTCAAATCTCAAGAGAAATTATCGAACGCTATCAAGGCCTAATCTACCAGCACATTGGCGATGAAATTATTTTCTTTTTTAAGCAACGTGGTGATTTTAACGTCAATAAAAAAATGGCTCTGAAAAAAACTCTTTGCTGTGTGCGTGATTTATTCACTGAACTTGAATCCTTAGAACTCCCCGACTTTTCTGTGAAAGCCAGCATCTGCTCGGGTCCTTTGACCTTTGTGCAATTGGATCAGGGTTACGCCTTCTCAGGTCTGCCGCTGATTCAATCCGTGCGTATGCTTGGATTTGTGAACGAAAAAAAGAAGAACTCTCTTTTGCTGATGGATTCGGATTATCAATTTATTCAAGAGTGGGTTTTAGATTTTGAAAAAAGTGCGGCTGTTTTTAAAGGCTTTCAAGAAGAGACGCAACTGATTGAGGTAAAATCATTCACGCCAATGACAAATCCAGATCCGATGAATTATCGATCGACCCGAGATCTTGAGACATCACTTCGGGCCCTTCAACACAAAATCAAAGATAAGACCGAATCCGAAATTTGGAAACTCATCCAAGCTTTTCAAAATATTGAAGTCGGGAGTCGATCTGAAATTATCATCAGTCAATATTTGATGATCTTAGATTTAGCTCTTGAAACCAGCATTGATGATCGAATTCTTTCCTCTCTCGCAAGCCTTTCTACAAATTTGATCGCCAGAGAAAGCTACAACGACGAAGTCCGAAAACGTTTGCAAACCATCGAACGTCATTCTGATCCGCGCACTCAAGCCAATGCTCTGCTTTCAAGATCTTTTTTTGAACCAGAGCTTTATTTAAATTTGAAAGAAATGAATGCCTCCAATCGCTTGTTGGCAGATTCGCTTTTGGTTTTGGGCCGACAAGGAGTTGATAAACAAATTTTTCAGCAGATCAAATCACTGACCAACCACAAAAGCTCTGTTTTTCAATCCAGCGGCTTTTATGTGATCGCTGATCTTTTGCGTTTTCATGAAGATAAAGACCCTGTGTATTTTAAAACCAATCCCTATTTTGAAGAGCTGGCCGAGATTCTGAAAAGCTCACTGAAGCACCCAGAACTGAGTCTGCATAAACATGCTCTGAATTACCAAAAAGCCATCGGAAGAACTTTATGATCATTGAACATGAGAAAATAAGGCTCGCCCCCCTCAACATCGATCAAGTCATCATGAGTGGACAGCTGCTTGGGACAAAAACAAAAAAAAATCTCACGCTGACGAAGACTCAGTTAGAAATTTTACCAAAACTTGAAGGGGCCAGCATTTATGATCTCGTGAATTCTTATATGCAAAACCGGATTCTGATTTCCTTTCAAGCTTTGTATGAGCTGATTCTCTTTATGGTCAGCGAAAAACTGATCACGAATCCCAATTTACAAATTTATTTCTCACAACATCCCAAGGCCGAGCCGGGGATTTTCGAAGAGCTGATCCAAAAAATGGTAGGCCCCGACACTTCCGGCATCCATTTAAAAACGGAACTGCAAAAAATTCCGTTCTTTCGTTCGCTTGAAACTTCTCTTTTAGAAACATTGATTGATCATACGAAGATCATCGAAACACCTGCTGATATTCTAGTTTGCCAGACAGGACAAAAACAACGCAGTCTTTTTGTTTTATTGCGGGGCGAAGCTTCCGTCTTTAAACGAGATCGCAGTGGTCAAAGACGAAAAGTGGCAACCCTCAAAGAAGGAAGTGTTTTTGGCGAAGTGGGATTTCTTTTAGGCGAGCCGCGCACCGCGGATGTTATCACTGAGCAAAAAAGTGTGATTGCTCGGATCAAATATATTCCTGAGATTTTTGATTCTCTGATTCAAAAAGAGAAAGCGCGGCACTTGCAAAAAAGATTTTGGGTCATTCATGCCTTGCTGAAATCAGAAATATTCAACAATCTGCCGAACGACTGCTTTGATTCACTTCTCTTTGCGGGCACTTTGCGCACCTTTTCAGCCGAGAGTTTGATTTGTCGCGAAGGCGATAACGGCACCAGCTGCTATGTGATCGTGCAAGGAAATTTAGTTGTCAGCAAAGGTGGCAAATCGATTCGCGTTCTGCAGCAAGGTGATTGCTTTGGGGAAATTGCCTTACTTCTCAGCCAAGGCAAAAGGACAGCTTCGGTTTTAAGCCAGACAGAAGTTCTCGTTCTTGAAATTCCTGCCGATAAATTTTATCAACTGATGGCTGACAATTTGCTGCTCGCCTGTGAATTTGAACGTGTCGCAAAATCAAGAATCGAACGGGATCAAGATCGCGGTTAAAATCATTTATGCTCTCCTTATAAAATATTGCACTTTTGGTGTCAAAAAGGAGAGCTTCCGTGAGAACACAAACTGATCCCCTTGCCTTTAAAAACATTCTTGTCGGAGTCGATTTTTCTTCGTATTCGAAAATTGTCGTCAAGCAAGCATTGAGACTGGCACGTCAATTCAAAGCCGATGTGACCTTGGTTCATGCCGCCGCCTTTCCGATGAGTTTCGATGCTGACTACACAATGATGAGAAATACCACTGTCGATCTTGAATCTATCGGTAACTCACTTCGCAAGTTTTATCACGTCGACGCGCAATCAAAAATTCGCATTGTGGTCAAAGAGGGCGATCCCGCCGATATCGTTTTAGGAGTCGCAAAAAAATTAGCGAGCCCTTTGATTCTCGTGGGATCACAAGGCCAAGGAACTCTTTCAAGATTTCTTGTCGGCAGCGACGCAGAAAATATCGCGCTCAAATCCCCTTATCCGGTTTGGGTGCACCGAGGACGAAAAACAGTTCCGCTGCATAAAATTGTCGTCCCCACCGATCTCTCAGTGGGTTCACAAACCTTGATGAAAAAATTAAAAAACTGGAACATTGGGAAAAATATTTCACTCAAATATCTTTTTGTTCGTCCCGCCAGTGTGCCGATGATTAATTATCCGCAGTACCGAGAAGCGATGGATAAAATTCGCGACGATTTGAGTAAAACTTTGCAGTATTTTAAGAAACAAGGCCCTCAGATTCCTCTGATAACGGCCGTGGGAAATACGGCTGAAAAGATCACTCAAATTGGTCATCGCTATGATGTGATCGCCATGAATCCTCGCCATCATTCCGGCTTTTTAAGCTCCTATGGGCATCTCACTTCAAAGGTGATGCGGCTTTCGCACAATCCGGTGCTTGTGCTAAAATCTTAGGCTTACTTAAGCTTCGCTGATTCGGACCAAGGTCTGGAAAAACTTATCGGAACTTCTTCTTTTTCCGATAAGAAAAGGCGATATGCCCGCATACAAAAGTGAAGACTTTCTCACTATTTATTCTAAAATTATTCGCCCTGGAGCCACCCTCCCGTTCGATTGCTTTGTCTTACTTCAGCTTTCTCAGCGTGTTTCTCTTTTTCTTTCCGCTGGAATAATTATTTCTGATTTTAAAATTGAAAAATTAAAAACTTTTTCTCACGATAAACTTTATATCCGCAAGCAAGATCAAGAGCTCTATCTCAATTACGTTAAAAATTTTGCCGAGCAAGCTGGAAATAAGCAGACCATCGTCGAAGATCTTGGGCAAGGTGTCAGCCCCGAAGATCTGGGACTGCCCGCAGAAATTACTTCCACGCTGACGCCTTCATCAGTTTTAACAATCAAAGACGATATTGAACCAAGCCTCGGTGCCGTCCTGCAAGTTCTGCAAAATGAAACTCATTCTTTGCAGAAAGAGATTCAACTGAGCCAAGCGCTGCCTCCTGAGGAAAAAGAGATCCTCAAGAACGTTTCACTGAAAATTGAAGAAGAGCTGCAAAGTATCAGCTCCCATCTTGATGCCGATTTATTTCAAAAAAAGATTCTTGGTGTTACCGAGCATATTCAAAATGAAATGATTCGGGTGAGTTCATCCTCAAAGTGGACAAACGAAAATAAATCCTATTATAAAAAAATGATCGAAAGCTTAAACAAAGATATTGCTCAGCTCTCCAGCAGCCAAACAGAAGAGGCTTTGCAAGAAAATAAAATTCGCATTCAAAGCCAAATAAAAATTATCAAAAGTATTGCCAGCCCTCAAAAAGAGGAACTTGTCTCGGGTGCAATTGAAAACATCATCAGTAGCATTGAAAATAAACTGGGAACTCCTCTCAATCTCAAGATCACTTCTGAGAAAATAACCACAGAGCATCTTCTCGGAACGGGAAAAGCCGATCCCCAGCTGATTGAAAAACTAAAAGAGGTCATTGCCAAACAAGAAAAAATTACTCAAGACTTGACTGAAAAAATAAAAGCATCAATCCCCAGCTTTGAAGACCTCAGGAACAGATGGTTTACATTTCAGATGATGATCAAAAGAAAAATCGACGCCAGCGATCAAATGAAAACAAAATCAATCACTCAACAGTTTTATGATTTTGAATCCAGTTTTTTTGCCGGCCTCAATCTGGAGAGAAAAAATCTCAAAAAAATCACGCATCAACTTAATTTTGTGGTGACGGGCGATCTCCTGTCGGCAAAGCAAATGCAGAACCTCAGTGATGATCCCGATGAACTTGCCATTTCTGGTGGTATCTCGGCATCACCGAGCGAAGACGGTTTTGATTCTGAAAACTCATCCGAATCGCAAACGCCAACTTCACAGGGTGGCGATTTAGCAGAAATGGATCGCTTGCTTGCTGAAAATAATGTGCTCAAAGTGCAAATTGAAAATGCGCAAGCCCTGATTGAGACCACCACCAAAAAAACCAATGAGCTTGAAGAAATGCTTCGCTCGGACGGAGAGTATGTCGAATCCCTTGAAGGCGATCTCATGCAGACCAAAAAGAAATTGGAAGAAGCACTGTCGAGTTCGCAGGACTACGAATTTGATAAGCGTCGCTTGAGTGAAGGCCTGGAAGATATGGGAACCAATCTTTACAGACAAAAAACTGACCTGACTGCGGAAGAAGCAAAATCTCATCTGCTGCAAACCAGAGTTCTTGAACTTGAAAAAACAGTGAAACTCTACAATGAAAAACTTGGCAAAACTCCGGAGGAAGTCACCCCTGAGAGTATGAAAGATTGGCCACAGGATCTGCACTTCGTCCTTCAAGAAAAAGATGCGGCGATTAAGAATTTAAATAAAAAACTCAGTCATGAAATATCTCAGCTGACTCAAGCAAAAAAAGATCTCGAAAATCTGCGCAGTGAAGACCGCAAGTTTGACTTAGAAAGAAAAGATTTATCAAAACGAATCGAGACGCAAAGACTTGAGTCAGAAAATATGAAGCAATTGCAAAAAACGCTTGAAATCAAAGGCACCACCACAACTAATTTGCTGACGCAGGCGCGAAAAACCATCAATAAACTGACTGAAGAAAATTCGGAGCTTCGCCAAGACCGGACGAAATATATTCGTAAAACAAATGATGCTTTGGCAGAGCACAAATCTCTGATCAGTCAGGCTTTGCATATGCATGGTCAAATTCAATTGGAAGTAGAAAAAAATAAAACTCTTGAAAATCAGCTCGAGTCTTCAAAAGGCAAAGAAAAAGAGCAGCAACGACAAAATCAAGCGCAGATTGTCTTAATCAACAAGCTTGAGGCCGAAAAGAAAAAGCTCGATTCCGATTTCAAGAAGGCCTCTGCTGGTGATCGGCAAGCTGAAATTGATCAACTGAAAGAATACATTCAAGGCTTAGAGAAAAAACTGGAACATATTAAAAAAGACAATAAGCACGTCCATGCTCAATTGGCTCAGGAGCAAAAAAAGCACCAAGCTGAGAAGAAAAAAGTATCTTAATTATCCGCAACTATCCACGGTGCCAAGAGCGCCAGTAACCACCATGCCAAGTGCGGTGATGATGGTAGCTTTCCCATCCCCAAAATCCGGGAACCCAAAGAAAGCCAACTCTTGGTGGCGGCGCCTGTTCGTAAATCACTTGAGGTTGCACAGTAACGACTTGTGGAGGTGGCTGCGAGATCACAGTTGGCTCCACTGTTTGAACGACAGGGGCTGAGCTTGAATTATCAACTCGGGTTCCCGCGGTCTTCACTTGGTAGGTCCCCGTCGATGTGCACTGAGTTTTTCCCGAATCCAGAAAGCTGCACGAAGGAACACTGCAATTGATTCCGAGAAGTTCATTATTTTTATTGAGCTCTTTGGTTTCTTTTTTCCAATCACGGCAAGCCTCATTCCACGAGTTGCGCGCTGAATCTTGCGACACCTGAGGCTCGCCTAAGATCGAACCTGAAAGATCAACCACATCAAATTGACCATTCGTCACCTGGGCGTTTGCCAGTCGGAAAACAAAAATCATACTGAGAGATAAAATGTACTTTTTCATAAAGGCTCCTTTGCTGAGATTAGGTTAGCAAAGGTCCCCTCGAACCAGATGAATTGGCTATTAATTTATGTTCATCTGAAGAGGCGCCACCGTCTCAATTTGAGATGATGAAAATCCATCATTGCCAACAATTCCTAGACCATAATTTGACGGTTTGAGTAAAATTGTTCTACGCTGTTAAAAAGGTCTTAACCCTCGAGGTTTGCATGCTTTCTCAAATCGTTTCTTTCTTTCTTTTTTTTGCGTTGATCTCTCCGATGGCCTCGGCCCATGAAACAAAAAAAATGGGTGCGGTGAGTTTGAAAGCCGACTCGATCACGACTCAGAAAGACACCACGGTCATCACTCTTTCAGGAAATGCTCAAGCCTCGGTGCATGACCTCAGTCTTTCTTGCCGCACTATTCATGTCATTCCAAGACCTGATGATCTTAAGACAGTCATGTCCATCAGTGGTGTTCATAACTGCACTTTTAAGGCTGGCAAAAAATCAGTCATGGATAAAAAAGGATTTTTCATGCGCCTCGAGCGAGGCTCACCAAAATGGAAAGTCACAAACTCGACAGGTAAAAACGCGATCCCCTAATTATTTTTTTATGACGAGCAATTCGACACTGCCAGGAGCGATTTTTGGTCTGGCATGAGAATCTTTGGGATCCGCTGCTTCATACTTTGCGGCCACCAAATAAATTAGATGCGTTTTTTTATCGATCGCCATTGTTCTGGCCCCTTTCTGAGTTTCAATATTTTCAACAACGGCAAAGTCATTCGCACTTTTTTCCCGAACAACCGTCAGCGTTCCGCCGCCGTTCGATGAAAAGACAAGGCCTGAATCAAATCCCGCGCCATCAGGCTTCTGACCAATCGGCAGAGATTTGACCAGCTTCCCATTGTCAGCATCAGTGACCACCATCACTCCATTTTCACAGACAGAAAAAAGTCGTCGTGATGAAAAGTCCGCCGCAAGCCCCGATGGAGATTCGCAACCTTTCAAAAGCCACGTTTTTTCAATGCTCATTGCTTTTGAATCAATGGCGAGCAAAGAATTTTTTTCTTCATTGTTGAGATAAATATGACCTTTTTGATCTGTCACTGCAAACTCAGGCTTGCCATCGATTTTGATCGTTTTTAAAACGGCGTCAGTGTGAACATCAATCACCGTGATCGATCCATCGCCGCCGTTGAAAGAAAAAATCCTTGAAGTCGCCTCATCATAAAGAATCAAGTCCGGCTTTTTGCCCGCAGGAATTTCTTTGATCACTTTCAAACTTGCAAGATCAAAGACCACCACCATCCCCGATTTGCCGCTAGTGATATAACCTTTTTTAAGCTGAGGAACAAAGACGACTGCGTGAGCCCCATCAATCGGTTCAGCAATTTTGCCAACAACTTTTTCTGTTTTGAGATCAACCACATCGACATGATTTCCGCGAGTGACGAACAGTCGCCCCGAAGAATCATCAACAGCCAAACAATCCCAGCCTTCGGCTCCTTCGAGCAAAATCCGATGATCTACAGAATAATTTACTTCGCGAGCAAAACCTATGACCGAAAAAAAGAAACCTAGTGCGAAAATAAAAAATTTCATTAGAAACTCCATTTCATGGATCATACCAAATTAAAAAAATTACCAATCCATTCTTATGCTCACTGCCGCGCCGTCCACATTTCCATGATGAAATAAAATAACGGGTTGAATCTCGCGATGATGTTTATATCCTGCTCGTCCGAATAAAATACCAATGGTTGCTCCAGCGACAACGTCACTGAACCAATGAGCATCGTCGGCAAGGCGACTCAAGCCCGTAAAAACACCGAGGCCCCAAAACGGTAGGCCGACTTTCCAGCCATAGGATTCAGTCATACTTGCCGCCAAAGAAAAAGCCGCTTGCGTGTGCCCCGATGGCATTGAAGTTCGCGTGCTGCTGTCGGGACGTTCGCGCCCGATCAAAATTTTCGCACTATGAGTAACTATGCCACCAAGAGCAAATCCCTCAAGGGCCGGAATCCCATTGTCTTTGTCATAATAAATTTGCCCACCAATGATCAAAGCTTCAGGAATTCCAGTTCCCCAAAAATTACCGTACTGACTGATATTTGCAGACATTTGCTGATGATCAGCCCAAGTATCATGAATATGTTGATCCCATTGAAAAGACAAAAGTGTTGCCGCAGTTCCGACTCCCAAAATCCAAAGGCCCGTCGTATCAAAAGCATCTTCGGCAGTTCTTTGCACATGCCCAGCCAGCGTCAGCTCCTCTGAGTAGCCTTGGCAAGAAACACCCATTAAAATTAAAAACAGGATCATTGCTTTTTTCATTGATCTATCAACAATACAACTCAGGGGAACAAAGTCGATGATAATATTCTGCCCATCGCGGCTCATTTTAGCCTTTACTCTTCCGACCAAAAAGACCACGCTGATGCCTTCACCGGAAAAGGACGTATGAGCACATCAAATTCACAACCGAACAAAAGCTTTCAAGCCGACCTCATTAGTAAAGTCCCACAAGTGACTTTGATGTTTTGGGTGATCAAAATTCTCGCCACGACTGTTGGCGAAACGGGCGGCGATGCGGTTTCGATGACACTCAATCTTGGCTATGCGGTGGCAAGTCTCATCTTTCTTGTTTTCTTTGCCGTGACTCTGGCGGCGCAGGTCGCTTCAAAGCGCTATCATCCTTTTGCTTATTGGGCGGTCGTCGTTGCCACAACAACTGTTGGGACGACCATGTCGGACTATCTCGATCGAACCGTGGGTTTGGGTTATATCAAATCATCGATTCTTTTATTTTGCGGAGTGCTGGCCGTTCTTTTTGCCTGGCATCGCTCGACGGGAAAAATCGAATTTGAAAAAATCACGTCAAAGAAAGAAGAGCTTTTTTACTGGCTCACCATTTTGGTTTCCAACACACTCGGTACAGCTCTCGGTGATTTTATGGCCACCAGCACGGGGCTTGGTTTTGAAAATGGCGCGCTTGTTTTTACAGGCTTGCTTGCGATCGTTGCGGCTGCTCACTTTTGGCTTAAAAAAATTCCAGCCAGTGTGCTGTTCTGGAGTGCGTATGTTCTGACCCGCCCACTGGGCGCCACTTTGGGCGATACGTTGACGAAGCCCTACGCCGAAGGGGGGCTTCATTTAGATCGCATTCAATCTTCGTTGATCATTGCTGGTCTTATGATTGTCGGAATCGTTGTGATGTCGAAATGGAAAAAAATCTCTTAGAACTTTTTTATTTTGCAATTTGAGAGAGTATAAATCCCATCAAACGAATGACCTTTCTGAGGTTCGACAGAACTTTTTAAGGTCTTAGGAATCGGGATACCTTCGATCAATTCATACTCAACATGGGTGATGGCCTTGGGCGAAATTCCCACGACCTCAGGATTAAAAATAAACTGAGCTGGCACATTCATTCTGCCAATTTTTCTATACTCAACTTCGATATCATCAGGACCATTGTGAAAAAGCTTGATGAATTTTGCAAAGTAATCAAAGACCAAGCGAAATTTCTTTTCTGAATCTTGATAATTTAATTTTTGAATTTTGATCGGGTTCTCACCCAAGATCAACGTCGGAGAATCAAAATAAAACGACTTATAGGTAACGCAAAATCCTTGCAGCAGCTGATTGAATTTGGCAACGGCTTGAACTTCTTTATCACCAGAGTGCAAATCATATTTGATATCGCAAACACTCTGCTTGTCCGTTTTGCCTCTAAAAATCTGCAACGAAAAAGTCGCCTTGGCAGAGTTCAGCGACGGAACTTCCGTAACACCATCACAAGCAAGACTTTCAACATCGTGCGCGTGAAGATTTGAATACCCTTGAACGACATTTTCAAGCTCACTGGAGCTTGCTACTTTCGCAGTGGCAACTGAACCGAAAAACATGAAAATTAAAATGAGTTTCATTGGGCTTATTGAAGCATCGAGAATCCGCAGCCTCAAGGAATTTTTTATCGAAGATCCCTGCCAAAAACTTAGACAGTGAAAGTTTCAATTTGAGACATGTCTTCCAAATGTTTCTTTTTCAATAGAAGGCACTCTTTTTTCTCGATAAAATAAAAGTTCAATGATTAAAAAAGGGGAAGTAACCATGCTTTGCAATTTCAGGACAGCGCCGCTGATGTCTTGCATCCCTTTTATCTTTTCACTTTTTTTAGCTTTCAATAGCGAGGCAAGAAGACGACAAAACCCAACTCCCCCGCCACCACCACCGCCGACTTCGACAGCGTCATTTTCTGATGATTTCTCAAGCTATCAAAAAAATGTCTGCTTTAATGACAGTCAATCTTTTGGCTCTTGGAATTCGGTATTTAGCGGTTACGGGTGCAATTCAGTGGTTTCACTGAATGGAGGCAGTGGCTTATCTATTCAACCGATGGCCTCAACTTCATCTTCTGAGACTCATGCTGGGCTGGTGATTGGTCCTAGCTTTTCTGGCAATTATAGCTTTCAAGTTACTGTGAATACGGCTCAACAACTACGCACGGGATCGGCTCCTAACGCGTGGGAAGTCGGATGGGTTCTGTGGAATTATTCCGACAACACACATTTTTATTATTTCATTGCAAAACCGAATGGGTGGGAGCTCGGCAAAGAAGATCCAGCTTATCCCGGAGCCCAGCGCTTCTTAGCATCAGGATCCTCCCCCACTTTTCCCATTGGACAGAACTATCAAATTAAGATTGTTGAAAGCTCCAACACCATGTCTGTTTACGTGAACGGCAGTTTAATCACGTCATTTACGGATGCCAACAATCCATACTCTGCAGGAAAAATTGGGCTCTATTCTGAAGATGCTCATGTTTACTTTCAGAATGTGACTGAACAATAAGTTTTACGAGCCCCAGCGGCGCCAACCGTAATATTTTCTAGAAAGATATTTTTCCGATTTTTTCGACAGTCTTCCAAAACTGATTCTTCTCATCATTTTCAATCAGACTTTGACCTAACTTCAATTGCAGTTCATGCAGCTCTTCTTCTGCAAGGGATGTTAAATAATCAGTACTTTCAGCATGTTGCAGAAATTGAAACTATGCTATAGTCAAATGCATAGGAGCTAAATATGACTGAACAGAAACCTAAAATAGGCAAAAAAGATGCAGGCCGCAAGATCGCAAAAAAACTCAGTGACCTTCGCAGAAAACCTATTTCAAAAAAAGTCTTAGAGATCGTTGAAGAAATTAGCGAGCAAAAGCATAAAAAGATTGCTAGATCTTCGGATGCGGAGATCTAAATGAAATCACTTTGGGGGTATAGTGATTTTTTAAATCTTTTAGAAATAAGGACGGCTATTAAAAATGGAATTGTCGTAGATACTAATATTCTCGTGTCGGCCACATATGACTTTGACACCTTTTTTGAGCAAACGAATGAGTTGTTAAATCTTGTGGTAGAAAATAATATCCCTCTTTGACCTTTCCTCCCTCGGCCGATGAATCATTACAGAAACAAATAAATGAACTTTGATAAACCAAAACTTCCAAGTCCAAATGCCGTGAAAGAGCTTCACAAGCGCTATAATAAGCGCAAAGACGATCGTATGAAAAAACACGATGAATTAGCAGAGGCTATTAAAAAACAAGCTCCAGAGAAAATAGCTCTCACAAATGCTTAGTGAAAATGGGAAGTTTGTACTGTCGGTCTAGAGAAATTATTTCCGTTGCTCCAGCATGAAATTGATCGTTTTATCTCCTGCATGAACTGTATAGTTATTTTCTCCCCAATTGCCAGCGGCTAATTGGTCCTGAACTTTTACATCGAATTGAACGACTTCTCCCTTATACGAGTCATCATTTTTAAAACCAACAATTGGGGTTAAAATAATTTCTCCATGAGGGCTTTCGGAATCTTCTTTTAACCATTTTTCATTTACATTCACTTCCACTATATAGGGTCGAAATCTAGGTCGCTCCGACATACTTCCTGTGATTTGATATTCAATGAGAGCATTGTGATTAAAAAGATTCAAATTTGAGAAAATGACTTTGGATTTCAAATTAGACACGGAAAGACCTTTTTGGAAACCCCACCATCCAATTTTATATGTCATAGGAACATCTGACTTTGCACGTGGCACTCTCGGCACAAGTACTAAATACGCAATCCCAAATATTCCAGCTAGAACAATAATTCCTATCAACACTACAATTTTTATTTTCTTCATCACATTTGCCTATTTTTGAAGTTTGCAATTGTACTCATCAACGGATGCTAAATAGCTCTTTTGATACCTAGGATTTATGTATTTTTTTGACACTTCATTAGGATATGGGACATCAACTTTCATGGCTCCATCACTTTTTCCTTCAAATAGATTCAAATCCAGCCAAATGAATACATCGTAAGTGTTTGGCTCAGCGGCATCGTTGCAATCATATTTTTTAGGAAATTTAAGATCTTTACTGATAAGCTTCTCATTGCAGGTATAAATAGTCTCACCATTTTTCGAAAATGAAATATCGTCCTTCCATTTTACCTTCAAAACAAATTTATCATCTTTATTAAAGGCAACCATAGTTCGATTTTTGTCATCATGAGTTCGAGTCCAGTTACAATCGTAAATGCCAATGGAATACTGCTTTTTCTTAGAATTATATTCAGCAAAGTGAGCTTCAGACGTGCTAAAGCAAAATATTAAGAACAGCCAACTGCCATACACCCATCTTCTTTGTAGTGGGCTCTTTGCGGCAAAATATGAATAGATCACAGCACTAGTAAGAGCCAAAATTATTGCGCAATAATTTATATATTTAAACTGAATACCATATTGCGTTTCGCCAATACCAATTAGGCACCATGTTGAAAATACAATGGCAGGAAATGTAGCTAGTGTTGTGGCAATTTTATTCATCATAGGTGATTATTTCGTGAGGGGCTGTGCAATTATAATAGTTGGTTTTTCCTTCTCTTTGCTTTTACCAAGGCAGTCTCTAAAAGAAAACGATACTGCTGCTGAGGCAACAAACACAGCTAAGTAAAAGCAAATTGTCCTGATGACTGACCGCTTGGAATTAGACTGGATCATGTGGCTTGCCTTCAGTTTTAGTTTGAATATCTAAAATGAATGAGTCCATTGCTCGGCGAAGTGCACCTGAAACTAAAATTCTAGAGGCAGTTTTTCTTGTCACAAGTGCATTGCTCGAAATTGGCGAATCTTCATCGAGATCTGTCATATGTGAGCAATAACTTTTTTCTCCAGATGAAGTCTTAACTTTGAATTCGACGATCCCATGCACTCTTAAATTGGCAAATCTTGCCATCGCCATCGCCATCGCCATCGCCATCGCAAAAGAAATCGCATTGAGCTCAACAGATATATTTTCTCCGTTCGTATCATCAATTTTTCCTCCAGCATCTGTGACTGATTGAAGTAAATAGTCTTTAAAAAAATCAATGCCTCTTGCGCCTTCGAGCTCTGTCTTTCGATCCAGAGGCTGATCATAGCAACTGGCTGTCGTCACGCCCTCTCTGGCATCGATAAACTGGAAATGAAAGGATCTGCCATCGAGGCTTAATTCTTTTTTACTTTTGATAAATCGATAAGGCTTCCCTGGTAGGAATCCATAATAGAGGTTCGTGCGATCCATAAGAATCGGAAGTATTAAAAACGCAACAAAAGTGCCTATCATCACATACATTAGTTATGCCTTTTTATTTTCCAGATCATTACTCCTAAGCTCTTCATTCGGAACAGCGACTAATTTAAAATCTGACCATTTTGCTTTCATCATCCATTGAATAGCAAAAGCATGTATGCAAATGGAGCCAATCACCATACCTACCCATATTATAAAGAATTTTAAGAGAAAACCCGACATATGTGCTGGATCAAATGGCGTCATCGGCTGGCCTGGTTTGGGAATTAGTAAAAACCAATACATGAAAAGCCATAAAACAACCACTAGTGGAAAAGACAGCACTATCATTCTCCAAGAAAAGCTCCACCAAATTTTTATCGCTCGTAAAAAAGTAATTTTCATTAAATGCACCTTTGTTTAGTTAACGAGTTTAAAGCTTATAACCATTACCAACTGCCGAAGCCAATATCTCGTGAATTCTATAAAACTCATCGACAATTGGCTGTATCTCATATTTTTTTCCTAGGATTTCAAAAACTCCAGTATCAATATAAAATGCTCGAAACACATGAGTCCTTACACCTGTCTGCATGGGTTCTTTTCCGACATAGAACGGGACAATGTTTCCTACGATACCGTCTCGAATATAGTTATCTAAATTCTCATCAAAATGTTCGATTTGATTGCGAAGGTCTCGACTTCTCAGAGGAGATTCCTCAGTAACACAAAACTTTTTCCGCAGGAATTCCGCACGCTTTTTGTGATGTTCGCTATCCTTTACTGCCCAAAAATAACGAGAAAGAACTGCCGCGTGATTTATGATATTTTGTAAAGAATCAAGTATCTCCTGTTGGGAAATATTGGAACTGCTAGCGTCAATCTTTGCAGAATTGAGGTGGCCATAAATAGTCTCAACTGACAGTAACGCCGAAGTAGTGCTAAAATTCATTGCTTCAATATAAAAAATTACATACGGAGGCCATATCCCTAGTTCCATCTTAATTCCTCAAGACTTGAATTCTCATACTTTCATCATCCATTTCACAAGATCAACCATAACGAGAGTATCCTTTTTGCAGTATTCAATGCTGGCTTTAATTAATTCTGATTTCCTGGCAGGCAACGTCTTCACGTCTATGAGCTCTTCAAAGGCTCGCTGTGCGGCCATGCCGTTTGCGACAAGCATTCCATCATAAGATTGGGCGTCGCCTAGGATCGCAGGAGCCACAGCCTTAAGGCTAAAGGAGCCCTCAAATTTATTGTCGTAAACAAAGTCTCTAATTATCGGAAGAGGATCAACGATTCTAGAAATTAAGGATTCCAACTGGATTCTATGAGTATTTGAAAACTCAGCCAACTCGGAAATTCGAGCCGATTCAAATTGGCCGTAATAGGCGACGATTGATCCCTGCTCACCGCAGGCCTTAATGAGTTCTGTGATTAATTGAGGGCGCGGATCAGTTAAGTCCGTATGCAAATACTCTTTATGAATTAATTCTGACTCAGGGGAATTCCAGATATGCACACTAAACTGAAATGGAACTTGCTGATAAGGACCCGCACCGTCATATCTAGGAATTGCTGGATTAATGGTTTCAAAGTCTAAGAAAATAAGTGGAAATGTCCATTGTCTGATGGCCTCTTTAATTCCTTTTGAATCAATAAATCTTTTTCCGGTTTTAAAAACTTGAACCACTCGGTCTTGAATTGGCGACAGGTCTGTCAGCCTTGGATCATCGAGCTTAATAATTCCTTCTGAATAAAGCTCCCACTTTTTAGCTCTGATTTGAGGAAGATTTAAGACACTCATCTCAGGTATATTTTTTTCGCTCCAACAATAAGAAATAAAAGGACAATCATTTGGTTTTGAGCAGTGAGGCCCGATATCCACATTCGGCACAGTCTCCGAATTCAGAGTTTTAAAAATATCAGTCAATTTTGGTGAAATGGAATTATATTTGAGCCTTAATTCTTCAGTCACATCTGTTTCAGTGAATAAATTTTTCAGATTTGGGTATCGACAGTTTGAGTTTAAGTGTAGAATGCAAATCCGTTCAATTGGAAGCCCGGCATTTGCCATAATCCAAGCTTGCAAGCCAACATCATCTAAATGCTCGTCTTTTACTTTTGTTGTCGATTTAACTTCAAAAATTGTCCACCTTTTCGTTTCTTTCGAGTAAACAATAATATCTGCTCTCGCGAAGCAGCCTTTGTATTCAAATGCTGCTTCAAAAATGACTTCGGTTTCATTTTTTAAAAGCTCTCGAGTTTTTTTGAGTGCTCCGAAGAAATCCCACGGAGGATTATCCACAAGTGTACCTGAAGGGTATTTTTTTCTTGCCTCGGCTCCAACTAAATTTCCTTGATCGAACACGGCTTGAAGATCTGGGGTTACAGCGGGTTCAAGCTCTTTGTGATGTATTGTTAGATAAATGCTTTTCGGGCATTGATAGCCCCGCATGATTTTTGTTTTACTGAGGAGTTTTGGGAGACGTTTCATTTTAAATTCTTCCTCATGCTTGCTAAGTCTTGTCTAATTAGAAATTCGGAGAGTTGAGCATCTTTTGAATTTTTTGTTTTAGGATCATACCTTTGCGTTGACGTAACCAAGATACAGGCTTGTTTCGCTCGCGTAATTCCAACGTAGTGAAGATTTACAGATTGAATTTTCTCTTTCTCATCACCTTTGATTGCTTGAAACGAAGGGATAATCCACTGGTATAAATCCAAATGAAAAACAATATCGAACTCTAATCCTTTAGATTTGTGCAGTGTCATTATCTGAATATGCGTATCCTTCTGCGGAAGATATGATTCAATAAATATATCAGTTACCAATGTTTCCTGTAGGGCTCTTTCCGAATCCAACTTTTCAGATTGTGGCACTAAAATCTCTGCCGCACTTCTTAAGGCATCTACGGAATTTTTTAAGATAGAAAAATCAGATTCAGTTATTTTCCCCTTAAGTTCGATTAGTTTTGAGAGCGCATTTTTGTGGATCGTTTTTTGTGATCCAGAATCCATATATTTTTCAAAAAGGTCATTAACGCTCTGTTTTGGATCTAAAAGACAATACAGGCACTCAGAAAAGAAAAATGACCAAGGTGAATCCATAGAATCCAATGGAGTCGCTTCTCTAAATTGGACTTCGTACTTGGTAATGTTATTTTTAATCAGCTTCGCTGAATCATTAGATCGACACAAGATTCCAACATGGCCAGGCTTCACATTGGTAAACTTCTTTTGAAGGCCTGGAATCGAATCTTCAATCCATTTTGCTATTTCTGGCTGATATCCCTGGACCGTTTTGCAGTAAACACGCTTTTCATCTTCTGTATTTGTAAATACAAAGTTTGGATTGATGAGCTTAAGAGAATAGGTGGCAATACTAGGGTGACATCGACGGTTAACTGTAAGCGGATATTTTTTGAAATCTGGCCTTTGACTTAACTCATATAAAAAATCCGAACTTTTTCCGGCAAATGCATAAATGGACTGATCTAGATCGCCGACTGCAATTGCGGTAAGCCCAAGATTGAATAATTCTAAAAAAATATCATGTTGTTCTTTGCCGGAGTCTTGATACTCATCAATGATTATATGGGAATACTTGGCTTTAAGATATTCCTTCAAAATTCTATTTTCTTTAAGTAGTTGTGATGCAATTCTGCCATTAAAATCCAGAATAATTTCACCAGCATGATACAATTTTTCAACTAACTCCCACGTGAGGCCGTCAGCTTCTTCTGGAGGCAATTGTTTTAAAAACTCTGACTCAGCAGATTTAATAATTTTTAGCTCTGTCGGTGGGAGACCGAATTTATGCCTTAAAAAAGGAATCACTATTTCTGTAAGGCAAAACTTATCTATAGTTCCAAAAAAACTTGATCTTTTCTGAACTCCCAAATTGAGAACCCTATCGCGAAACTCATCACTTGCCTTATTCGTATATGAAATTGCAATAATCCCTCGATGTTCAGGTAGTGACGACAAGATATTGCGAATTTTATAGGATAAAGTAAAAGTCTTTCCACTTCCCGGCCTAGCTATGACAACACTGGATGCCTCTTCGTTAATAATGTTTTCTTGCTCGGTAGTTGGAGTCATCATTTCATTTTTGCAAACTCAATACACTTAAGAAGGGGCTCAGCAATAGCTGAATCCTTCAGTGTAGCCAGTGAATCGTAATTTTTTTGCAAGAACTCGAACATGCTTCCACCTTTTGATTCCTTCATTGAATCAATTAGCCTTTGTTCATCGGCGGCTTCGTACCATTGTTGTAAACTCTGTCTTAAAGAAGACTTTGCGAGATCCGTCTCTAAATCCTGATCTGAGAAAAATATAAAATATCGTTTAAGGTCATTTTGCATTTTTGTAACGCTGTCTTTTAATGAGGTAGGAATTTCTTTTGCGACTAGAACCTCATGAGCTGTGCCAAGCGCCTGAATGAGGGCTTGCGTACTCGATTCAGGTTTGTAATATCTATTTAGAATAGACAAGCCACGCTGCAATCCAGCCGCACGATAATAGGATTTTTTAGGCACCTTAAAAATATCAAAATCTGTTTTTATTACAAAGCGAACACCAAGACTGACATATACATCAATAAATGTTTCAAATCCTACGCCCTCAACAGGAATAATACTGACATTGTGTTTATCTAGATCAATTTCTAGCTTTTTTGCCAATGCTTTATAAAATAAAACCTCTGAAACACCTTCAACCAAAAAAACAACTGTACTGAAAAAACCCTCGGCAGGGATTACATTTAAACGGTGACCAAAGTTATGGAGACTGTCTTTAATGATTGGACTACAGCCGTTACTAGCGGCATAAGAACCATCTTTGGTCCGTGATAAACTTACAATACTATGATGCTCGAATTCGCATGCAATAAATGGCGAATGGGAGGTTAGCAAAACTTGTCCTTGAAGTTGGTTCGCCAGATATTCAGAAAGTTTTCTTTGCTGATGTGGGTGCAAATGCGCTTCTGGTTCTTCAATACAATTTATAGAAACTTCTGTAGGATCTTGTTGCGCTACCTTTCTTTGCGCTGCCCACATAGCCAAGTAAACCTGATTATTCTTTCCATCCCCACCTAAGGCGACAGTTTTTCCCTCTTGTGAAGAAGCAAGCATCAAATTATCTATATATTGGCGGATATCCGAAGCCCCAGTATCAAATTCAACATTATAATTTTCATTAGCAGAAGATAGAGATGCCAATTCTTTATTTAGACTACCAGTTGCTTTAGAAACAAAATTCAAGGCCGCAATAGAACTTCCAGCCCCTTTGAGGGTAGTTTCTATACTTTTTAACGATACATCGTCTTGCTTGACTTCATTTTCAGTACGATTGTCTCTCGAATTACTTAAAAGATTCTTTTTTTCTTTTCTGATAAACGCATTTAAATCACGATTGCTGCTAATGTAATGAAGATTTAGAACTTTCAAATAAAATCTTGATTCATGATCTTTGAGATTATCTATTGAAGGGCCAACTCTAATTTTATAGTTCTTTTGGCCCGTTAATGTTTCGCGTGTGGCCTGGTATTGAATATAAAGTTGGTCACCTGAACTAATGTTTTCTCGAAACTTTGATTTAACACAGTCTTCTGTGGCCTCGTGAAAACACAATGTAATTTCAATTTTATTTGTATCTTCAAATGCATAAAAATCCGAATCGCTTGGCTCTATTTCAGCATCAGACAGATTTCGATCCAACAATAGCCGGAGAGCTCTTAAGAAATTAGATTTTCCAATATCATTAGGCCCAATGATAAGGGATTTTGCATTGAGGTTTACTGTTGCACTTTTGAAATTTCGATAGCCAATAATAGATACTGTTTTTAAATGCATTTTGTCGCCTGGGTAAACTCTGAACCTAGGTAGCTCATTTCCAATCCTTACACAACTCCTCGGCCTGCTCCAAGATCAACGCTGTTGCTTTTTCTTGTAGATCAGGTGGATATCCATGCTTCTTTAATAATCTTTTAATTGCCATGCGAACCTTCGCACGCGAGGTTTCTTTAACGGCCCAATCGACATCAAGATTATCTTTTATAATTTGCACAAGCTCGACGGCGATATGTTTAAGAATTTTATCCCCTAAAACTTTCACTGCTGAGTCGTTAATTTCAAGAGCATCATAAAAAGCCATTTCGTCTTCGCCCAAGCCCAGGGTTTCACCACGTTTGTGGGCTTCTCGAATGTCCTTCGCCATATTAATCAAATCTTCAATAATTTTTGCAGCCTCAATGGCTCTGTTTTTATATTTTTGAAGTGAAGCATCGAGCATTTCTGAAAACTGGCGCTCTTGAACTTTATTTCGGCGAAGTTTTGTTTTTACCTCGTCACGAATTAAACGCTCTAAAAGTTCAATTGCTAAGTTCTTTTGTGGAAGCCCTCTAATTTCAGCCAAAAAATCATCCGACAAGACCGAAATGTTTGGTTTCTTCAAACCAGCCGCTGAAAAAATATCTATAACTCCGTCAGAAAATACTGTCTTTGAAAGTAACTGTCTGATCGCATGTTCTTTATCCTCAGTCTTTAAAGATTTTCCTGGTTCGGATTTATTTAAGGCTCCATTGAGATTTTGAAAAAGCACAAGCTCGTCACGAACATCTGTTGTGGATTCATCGGGCACCGCTAATGCAAAGGCCTTTGAAAATTGATAGACCGCATCTGTGAATCTCTTCTTCCCATCTTTTTGAGCCAATATATGCTCAAGAGCCGAAGGGATCATTCGCAGTGCTTCGCCTGCATTGGCTAGACCTTTTGAATAATTAAATCCATGCATAATGCTCTGACAGATTTCATATTTCTCTATCATCACAGCAACGGCTTCTTCTTTATCTAAATTTGGTCTTCCTGTACCGCCGCTCTCAGTATAGGTATTCATCGTTTTCTTTAAAGCATCAGCGATTCCAATATAATCAACAACAAGGCCGCCTGGCTTATCTTTAAAAACTCTATTTACACGGGCGATTGCCTGCATGAGGCCATGGCCATGCATTGGTTTATCAATATACATTGTGTGCATTGATGGGGCATCGAACCCAGTCAGCCACATATCTCGAACGATAACGATTTTGACCGAACTTTTTTCGTCTTTGACCAAATCAGCAATGGCTTCGCGTCTTGCTTTATTTCGAATATGAGGCTGCCATTTCTGATCATCAGAGGCCGAACCAGTCATAATGACTTTCAAAACACCTTTGTCGTCTTCGTCTGAATGCCATTTGGGTCGAAGCTTTATAATTTCATTATAAAGGTCGACACAAATTCTTCGAGACATACAGACAACCATGGCTTTACCTTCCATAGCCTCTAGTCTTGCTTCAAAGTGACTTACAAAATCACGGGCCACTTCAGCCAAACGAGTCTCGACACCAACAAGACTTTCAAGTGATGACCACTTAGAACGGCGTCGTTGTGCCTCAGTCGTGTCTTCTGATTCAGTTAATTCATCAATCTCATCGTCGATCTCGATTTCCTCATCTCTTGAAAGCTTAATAAGGCGGCCTTCATAATAAATCGGCACGGTCGCTCCATCAGCAATGGAGCGTTCGATGTCATAGATTGAAATGTAATCACCAAAAACGGCTCTGGTATCGGCGTCGGTTTTTGAAATTGGAGTTCCCGTAAATCCAACAAAGCTTGCATTTGGAAGAGCCTCTCGCATGTTTCGAGCAAAGCCATCTAGGAAGTCATACTGACTTCTATGGGCTTCATCGGCAATGACGATGATATTTCTACGGTCTGAAAGAAGAGGGAATGAGTCTCCTTTGGTTTCGGGCATAAACTTTTGAATCGTCGTAAAGAAAATTCCGCCAGAGGCGACTTTAAGCTTTTCTCGAAGCTCTTTTCGATTTTCAATTTGCACGGGTGTTTGCCGTAATACCTGAATACAACGAGAGAATTGTCCAAAAAGCTGGCTATCGAGATCATTCCTATCTGTGAGCACAACTAATGTGGGATTTGCGAGCTCTTTCTTTTGAGCCGCATATCCAGCATAAAAAACCATCGTGAATGACTTGCCTGAACCAGTGGAATGCCAAACGGTTCCGATGCGTTTGTCCTTTTGAATCGCTGTTATAGTTTTAGCGATAGCATTTCTGACAGCATTAAACTGGTGATAACCAGCGATAATCTTTACAGTGCTAGATTTTTTATCTTCAAATGCGACAAAGTACTTCACGAAATCTAAAAAACGTTTTTTATCAAATAACCCTCGAATTAAAACCTCAAGAGAAAGAATCGAACTTGGAGCTAGTTCCTCAGATTCAATGGTTCGCCAAACTTGGTAACGCTCTTTATCCGCAGTGAGCGAACCAACTTTAGTATTTAATCCATCTGATATGACAACCACAGCATTGTAATTAAAAACTGAAGGGATTTCTTTTTTGTAAGTCTGAATCTGATTGTAGGCATCCCAAATATCAGTGTTGGGATCAGAAATATTTTTAAGTTCAATGACTGAAAGTGGCAGACCATTGACGTAAACGATCAAGTCAGGGCGGCGGTTGTTTTTATTTTCAATAATTGTAAACTGATTGATGACTGTAAATTCATTATTTTCAGGGCTTTCAAAGTCGATGAGTTTTACATTGTCAGCCTTGGTGCCATCTTCGGTTTGATATTCAATATCAACACCTTCAGTTATATACTGATGGCATTTTTTATTTTGCAGAATAGGATTTGTAATATCGAAAAGAAGTACTTTTCGAATTGCTTCTTCGACTGCGATGCTTGGAAGGCCTGGATTAATATTCTGAATTGCATTACGAAGCCTACCGACTAAAACAACATCAGAAAAATCTTTGCGTTCAGGGTTTTGGCTATCTGAGGCTATGTCTGGACCAAATACAGTGTTGTATCCAATTTCCCTGAACCATGTTTTTGTTTGTTGCTCTAGTGTATCTTCAGTAATCGAAGTCATACAGTTTTCCTTGTTTCTTTAACTTCAAAGGTCCATTCACCGGTTTTGTTGAATGAAAATATTTTTCGGGTATGGCCTGCCAAAATATGTTTATTTAGATACTCATGATAATAAGCATACTTCCGAAGTAGCGGATGAGTTTTGTGATCATCTTTTATTGCATCGATCAGAACGACCACTAACTTATTTACGTTTTTTGTCTTGGCCGTGATTGCGCTTACAATTTCTTCAATCTCATTGTCATCATAATTTAAACCAACGAGATTGAAGAAAGAGTTTTTTGCTGCGTCGAATGAAACGTCTTGTGCACCAACAAACTTTTCAATAAATGATTTTTTAAATTTATGATTATTCGCAAAGTCAGCTTTGATACACTTCAACAACTCAGGAAGTCCTGTTTTGATGGCTTGAATGTCCAGCTTGAAGCCCTTAGGATCAGTTTTATCAACACTATATAGATAAATTGGAACTCCCTTATTAAGGGCGAATCCAATTTCTTGATTGGTCCACTCACTCTCATAAAAATCATTTGTGATATAACATAGGCACGCATCCATAGTACGAAGAGACTTCAATATTTCATTTTTCCATACAGTCATTGGTTGTATAGACTCGTGTGCGACAAAAGATGAAATTCCATACTTATTCAGCTCAATCGCTAACTGCTTAGCCTCCGCCTTATGTCTATCCCGATGCGAAACAAAGAGTCTCAGTCCGTCTGAAGTCCATATGTGAGCCAAGTCATCTTCAGATGGCATAGGCTCAGGTGAGCCGTGGGTTACTTTGAAAGCATAGATATTGCCACCAGCGATTTTCCGACTAGGGCGTAGCTCCCATCCATCAATTCGAAGCCAATCGTTTGCAATATTTAAAATTTTAAGAGCCTCTTCTTGGTCAGGACGAACCAAAGGATGTATCATCTCGCAAAGGAATTTAAGAAGCTGATCATCTGAACCGTCCAAGAGTTCAAACCTTGAATCCCGAAACACCCAGTTTCTTTCATAGTCAAAATTATTTTCCGTATGTTGCCAGATATCTCCGTAGGCATTTTCATATCGGCTATCACTGGATTCCATTTTTTTGAGAGGATATAGTCTGTCGAGAAATTCAACATCCTTCATTCTTCCTGCAAAACTGATGTTCTCCATTTCAAAGTGATCAAATATGTTCTTCTTTGTTTCACGCTTAATCACTGATGGCCTCATTCAGTTGAAGCTCGCCAGAAATAAGTTTTGGCAAAAGTAGGTCTCTTGCTTGAATCAACAGATTCGTTTCGCAAAAATTAGCCAAATATTGTTCATCAAGTGGCTCAGTAATTTCTAAAAATTTTTTCATTAAATCTAAAGGTGGCGATGCATATTTAATATTCGCAAGAGTATCTTTATTGATCGAACCAAAAACAGTTCCTTCACCATTATACATATCGAACTTACCTTTAAAGCTTGAAAGTAAATAATATGTATATGTAGCTCCACCCACCTTGTGCAACAATCCCGCTAATCCGCGTCCAATACAAATTTCTTCCGTTGCTATATTTAAATCGCCAACTGGCGCTCTTACCGATAATAAAATCGTCCCTTTTTTCACTTGTCTTGTCGGCGCTGTACAGTAAAGACGAGCGGTAGGAAAACGATCTCCAAACTCAGCTCTCCCTTGATAAAACACAACTCCATCACGATTCTCATTATACGTGATTCCTGGCGGGGATTGCCCCATTAAAACATCACAAGATTCACCAATCGTATTAATTGACCACCCACTAGGAATCAGTCCAAGCTCTGACTCTTCAAATCTATCCGGAAAAAGTGCGGCGGTTTCGTCGTCCATTCCAAAAGGTTTTTTGCCTTCGGCTTTTGCTTTCACTGGGCCAAAATCAATGAACCATTCTTTAAAAATGGCTTTCGCCATTGATTCAAGAGTTTCGTTGATTTGATTGTTGAGCTCTATTTTGTCATCAATCTTTTTCAAAATTGAAACTACCTTTACTTGGGTTTCTAGTTTAGGAATATCAACTTCATAAAACAACAGGTCATCTATTTGCATGTTGGGCTGAGTGGATGTTCCAAAACAAATAGACAGAATATGATTCTTAAATTGCACGGTTTGCATCAGGTAATAAAAGAATCGCGGAAGGATTTTTGTTTTATCCACCTTAATTCTTATTAGCCCATTATTAAAGACAGAAGGCATGTCCTGTTCTATGAAAAAATTCACTCCAATTGTATTTCCGGTCCTCGCTATTATTATGTCGCCAGCTTTTAATTGAAATTTCTCAAAGACATCGGGGGTCACTTTGGTAAATCCCCATTGAGTTATTTTTTTCTTTTGAGATATGTCTCCAATGCGAAGACACTTTACCCCCGTGTCTTTTTCTACTATCGGTGCGCGCTTAATAGCATCAGCACCTGTATTAACTTTAAAAACAACCTCCGAGAGTTTCATCTTGAACCCTCAATTTTTTTTAGATCGTTCTCTATCTGGGAAATGAGAAGTTTAGATTTTTCAAACAAATTATCTAAATTTGCTTTTAGGGTGGTGAATTTTTCCTCAAATGGCGCTCCATCATCCACAACTTCCTCAGTCCCAACATATCTTCCAGGAGTAAGAACCCACCCATTCTTTTCAATTTCTTCAATCTTTACAGCTCTACAAAATCCAGCCTTATCTTCATATTTTCCAGCATCTTTTTCGCCGCGCCAAGCATGATATAGTCTACCGACTTCAGCAATTTCTGAATCAGTAAGCTCTTTAGTCGTTCGAGATGTCATAACGCCTAGTTTGCGGCAATCAATAAAGAGAACTTCCTTTTGCCTATCTCGAAATCCATTTTTCTTTTTACTACGAGCCAAAAACCATAGAGAGGCAGGAATTTGTGTTGTGTAAAATAGCTGTCCCGGCAGAGAAACGATACAATCTACAAGATCTGTTTCAATCATTTTTCGTCGGATTTCACCCTCAGACGATTGATTTGAACTTAATGATCCGTTCGCTAAAACAATTCCCGCATGCCCATGCGGAGTTAAATGATGAATCATATGTTGAAGCCAAGCATAGTTGGCATTTCCTTCAGACGGAACGCCGTACTTCCAACGAATATCATCTTTAAGGCGATCTCCGCCCCAATCACTGACATTGAAAGGTGGATTTGCGAGAATGTAGTCGGCCTTTAAATCTTTATGCTGGTCATTATGAAATGAGTCAGCATTCATCTCTCCAAGATTTCCCTCTAAACCACGAATCGCTAGATTCATTTTCGCAAGTTTCCAAGTTGTAGGATTAGATTCCTGACCAAAAAGCGAAAGCTGTCCACGTTTTCCGCCGTGAGCTTCAAGAAATTTTTCAGATTGAACAAACATACCGCCAGAACCACAGCATGGGTCGTAAATTCGTCCCTTGGTCGGCTCAAGCATTTCTACTAAGAGTTTTACGATACAAGTTGGCGTATAGAACTGGCCGCCAAGTTTACCTTCGGCAGATGCAAATTTACTTAAAAAATATTCATAGACTCGGCCCAGAATATCTTTTTTCTTACTCTCTTTATCCCCAAGACCAATTTTTGAAACAAGATCGACCAGTTCTCCAAGCATCCGCTTATCAAGATCTGGACGAGCGTAGTCTTTTTGTAAAACGCCTTTTAAACTTTTGTTGTCTTTTTCAATAACAACCATCGCATCGTCGATGATTTTTCCAATTTCTGATTTCTTGGCATTATTTTTTATATTTTCCCAGCGAGCAGATTTAGGGACCCAAAAAACATTTTTTTCTGCATAGGCGTCTTTTTCTTCTTCAAAGCCGTCGGCTTCTTTGACAAGCTCGTTGTATCGTTCTTCGAAAGCATCAGAAACGTACTTTAAGAATACAAGTCCAAGCACAACGTGCTTGTAAACAGCAGCATCCATATGACCACGAAGTTTATCTGCCGCCAGCCAAAGTTGATCTTCAAAACCAAGTGCTGTCGTCTGTTCTTTTCTGACAATAGTTTTCTCAGTTTTTTTAGGTTGTTTTTTTACTTCTTTTTTCTTAGCCATTTTGTTGCCCTTGTTGCTGATCTAATGTTGTGGCCCCACCAGAGGTGACCCATTGATCGACCTCAGACGGTTTAAACTTCCAAAGTTTTCCAATTCTGTGTGCAGGAATTTTCTTTCGCTCTAGCCAGCGATAGATTGTTTCTTTCGAAACTCCCAAATATTCCGCTATTCCTTCGACTGAAAGCCAAGGTTCAAGACTCATAATCACGCTCCATGTGATGTTTAAATAAATTGTGGATGACAAAGACTGACAAGTAAAGACTATCAAAATAGCGCCGTAGCGCAATACCGTATGGTCAGGCGCACACTCCTTAAAGCAGATTAACTTAAGCTTCACATTTGATCATGATAATTTCAAAAACCGAGTTTTTAATAAAGATTAAAAATCATGGGGCAACCCCTCCATCAACGCTTTTGATTGCAAACGGAGTTGATCTAAAAACGGTGAAAGAGATTTGTGATCACGCTGATATTTCGACGACGATGAACTACGTTCATTTGGTCAGTGGAGCGATTGAGAATGTGGCGCGAACTTTTTCCGTGGTGCCGATGGAAATAGAGATGAAACGCGAACTAAAATTGATCCGATAAATGTTTTTGAGTGCGTTTGATTTCGTAGAATTTCTGAAAATGGTATGCGAAATGTCTGCGAATTTGAGATTTTGAAAAGAAAAAAGAGAATTTTAGATTTTTAAATTATTTAGTAATTACAATGAGATAGAATTGGTTGCGGGGGCAGGATTTGAACCTACGACCTTCGGGTTATGAGCCCGACGAGCTACCAGACTGCTCCACCCCGCGTCAGATTTAAGTTGGCTGACTGTACAGCCCACCCTAGGACCGGTCAACCCTTAAAATAGACCAAATCATGAATAGCGTGAAAGAAAGTCGGCGTGCTGTCGTAAGTCATATCGTTCAGTCATGTCGCAAACTCCTCAACGAATTGTCCGAATATTTCGCGGGCAAGGTTTCGTATGATGAGTCGATAGGAGGATCTTTGTGACACAAACTCAGGGGCAAAATTATTTTGAAATATTAAATTTGGATCGCTCCGACATGATCGAGGTTCTAGAGCAAGGAATCGTGGGACATTTGGGCTGCGTGAATCACAATGAAGTCTACGTCGTGCCGATCACTTATGCCTATGCGCAAGGTTGCGTTTATAGCCACTCACATCCTGGTAAAAAAATCGAGATGATGCGCCAAAGTCCTCATGTCTGTTTTCAAGTGGAAGACATCGACAATGTCACCCACTGGAAAAGTGTGATTGCTTGGGGAGAATTTGAAGAGGTCCGAGGTCCCGATCTTGGCATGGCCAAAGAACTTCTGCTGAATAAACTTGCAGACAGCATGAAGGAAAATGATCTGAATGCTCTCAGTGATGCCATTATCTATCGAATTAAAATCTCGAAAATCACGGGTTGTGCTGAATCGGACTCGTTGTGATTTTAATGTAACTTCTGATCAAAGAGTTCGTAGAAAATTTTGAGGCGCTGACTGACTTGAGGATTGTGATGAATGGCTCTCGCACTGGCACTCAGGCCGTCGGCAGATTGCATCTCTAAGAGTGACATCGCAATCATGCCTTGATTCACCGCCAGTTGCGCTGGCACCACTTGGCCCGCAAGCTCGCCCGAGACATGAAGCCCATCCATCCAACCCATGCCTGGCAGATAGAGAGAATCGTTCCCCGATTTGATCGTCTGCATTTTTTCAAAGAGCGGTAAAAATTTGGCCGGGTTCGAAGTCGCCGCCATAAATAAAGCATAGGGCGTAAAAGTGTCGTCCCATTTTTCACTCATCGCTGCATCTAAAACATCTTTGTTGTCAGAGCTGACCAGATTTTTATTTCCGGCTTTGTCGTTATAGATGGAAACACCATTTGAAACACCAGCGACTCCGGGCGAGTGCGCGGCCGGCACCGCAAGTCCCCGACGCTCCCCTTCTGCAATCATGTGATCGCCACTGGCTTCATACATTTTTTTTAAAGTTGGAGAGACCGCCTCTTCGCCAAGAAACATTTTTGGAAAAAATAATTGAAAAGCCGAGCCATCCCACAATTTTAAAATCGGACCCTGTTGGGAAGGAAGAACTTCGGCTTGCAAAGACCGAAAAGCTTTTTGCACAAAATCGTTTTGACTGTTGTATTTTTTAAAAAATCCTAAGGCCCAACCAGCACTGTAAAGAATCCGTGCCTCTGAACCTAAGTTAGAAAAATGATAAGCATCTCTGACCCATTCACTGCCACCATGACCATGATTGATGAAGCTAAAATTTCCTCCAATCAAACCCGAAGTCTCATCATAGAACATAGAAAAATCCATGGGCTCAAGCAGTGCTTTTGCTTTTTGCGCAATGACCGTTCCTGGAAAAGTTTCTTTGATCGTCCACAATGCAAGAGCTAAATGCATATTATCAATGGAAGAAATATTGTAACCCGTCACTGCTGATTTTTGATCTGTCCCATACCAACCAAAAAATAAACCCGAGGATGAATGTCGTTGCAGTTTTTTTAAAGTCGAAAGCACTCGTGAAATATTTTTCTTGGCCAAAGCCGCATCGCGAGGGGAATTGCGCCCTTGCGAAATCAATTCGGTTTGAATCAAAAGATCAATGGCAATATTGGTTGGCGAGGTGCTGTCGTTCAGAGAGTGAATTTGAAGGCTTCCGTTATTTTCGGATTGAAGAGAAATCGTATCTTTGACCAGGCCATTCTCACCGCGCATTTGCTCAAGACTTTGGATCGTGCCATCAAGATATGTTTGCACCTGAGCCTTCATTTTCGCATTCAAAGGATTTACGGCAAAGACCGCGTGACAAGAAAGCGGCATCGCCCACAATGACGGCGCAAAGCCCATCAGTGGGATGGCCACGACCAAGCTCGTAAAAAACGATTTTAACGGAGCACTCATGAAGGCTTTAAGACAGCAATAGCTATGCCTTTTGATTTCACCCAGAAACCACAAAAAGCCCCTGGGCCAGCGCTTCGCTGACTCAGGGCTGACTAAGGTTTGAGCGAGCGACCTTTTTTGTCATGCACGTCTATGTCTCTAAGCCGTGATCTCAGGATGGCGAACTTTCGCTGTCTTTGTGGACAAAAAGAGGCGTGATAATTACGCTTTCAGAATGAGCATGAAAAACGAAATCTTCATTTCAGGAGCTGGCCCCGTGGGGCTTGCTGCGGCTTTATTTTTAAAGCGTCAAGGAATCAGTGTTCGCATCTTTGAAACTCTCGAAGAACCTGTTCAGAAATCAAAAGCCTTAGCCGTGAATCTGCGAACTCTTGAAATTTTAGAAACCACGGGCGTCACCGAAAAAATGTTGCAGCTGGGACTTCCCATGAAGGGAGCGCATTTTTGGCGAGATGGGAAAATTGAAGCAAGCCTTTCTTTGGAGCCCACTCCGCATGGTTACCCTTATATGTTAGCGCTTTCACAAGCCGTGACGGAAAGACTGTTGACGGAAAGTCTTTCCGACCTTGGTGTCAAAATCGAGCGCGGTACGACAGTGACTGATTGTAAAAATACTGATGATGGAGTTGAGATCGAAATTCAAAAAAGTGCTGGAAAAAAAGAAGCTCTGCCAGGTGCCAAGCTGATCGCCGCTGATGGCGCCCACAGTCTGATTCGGCAAAAACTTGGCGTTGATTTTCCGGGATCGACCTTCGACAAAGAATGGTATTTGCTGGATGTGAGACTGGCGACAATACTTCCGCAAGATCATGCTCATCTTTTATTTCCCAAAGCCGGCGGTTTTATTTTTCTTTTACGAGTGGTTGAAGATCTTCGCCTTCCTTTGGAAGCGGCTCCGATCTGGAGAATTATTTCAAACTTTCCAAAACCCGAAGAGTCCCTGCAGGAACATATTGATGGTCTGCGCGTCGACGGCGCTCCGGTTTGGCAATCGCAATTTCGAGTTTCTCACCGAATCAATGAGCACCTGGCTGTTAAAAATATTTTCTTTGCTGGCGATGCGGCTCATATTCATTCGCCAGTCGGAGCCCGTGGAATGAATCTGGGCATCGAGGATGCCTGGACATTTTCTCAATTCCTTCAACGAGGCCATCTTGATCACTATGATTCTTATCGCCGCAAGGTGGATCAAAGCGTGGTGAAGAAAGTCGATTTGCTTTCACGTCTTGCTGTGGCCGAGCAGCCCGCCCTTCGTTTGCTACGAAGTCCCTTGATTCGCTTTTTATTCAACTGTGGACCGGCTCGTCACCTGTTGATCAAAGCCATGTCAGGCACCGATCATCCTTGCCAGGAGAACAGTTAACAATTGTTAATCCCCCTGTAAATTGGCCGACAATAATGGTCACTCTGTCAAACGTCTGAAGAACCTCTGCTCAGGTTTGTTATTAGATCTATTTAAAATCGCAATGAGCTTGATCGACGTGGTCTTGCTTTTGCTTAGCCTCTCATGACCGAGATTGAACCTGGTTGTGGAGACTTAATAATGAAGCAGTTGGTTTTGCTGTTGCTCATCATCATGAATTTGACCTTAGGAACACAGTCAGCCTTTGCTGAGGATGATGACACCCTTGAGTTGCAGCAAGCCGAGCTTTCTCAAGTCACCACCACAGAAAACAGCGGCGATCTGATGATCAAAGCTTCTGACAAATTGGTTTACGAAATCGAAGCGGTTCCAAATTTTGAGCACATGAAACAGGCCTTAGGCCTCATCATTCCTGACAATGTTCGAGAACGCATCCTTCTTCATGGTGGAACAATCACTGATGTGAATCCGATGGCAGGTTATGAAGGTCTTTCGGCTGAGAAAAAAGAACACTTTCAAAAAACGCGCATGATGTTTCTCTCGAACGTCGCCCGAGCGCTGAATGCCACCAAATTTGTGTTCGGAGCTGGCAGTATCGTTGGCGATTCGTTTCGCTTTATTAAAAAATCAGTGAAGGCGGCCTTTGGTAAAAAAACTGATGATTCTGCTCTCAGTAAAGAGAAAATCGGTTTTTCAGAAAGATCGCAGCGCGCAGTTCAGGCGACTTTGCAAGCCTTGGATTACAAACTTTGGAATCAAGCTCCCTTGCTTTTGGATTCCAATGAGTTTGGAGTTTCTGCCTCTTTGGGAATTATGGTTGAAAATGGAATCCTCAGCTCTGGTGTGGGTGGATCGGAAGAGTTAGGACTCTCCTTCGCTTATAATAAAACCAATAAAGCTTTTGTGTTTGAAATTTATCATAACTCGGAAAAATATTCTTACACTCCAGCCATTGTGACTGCGGTCGGTGTCTTGATGAAGGCGGGCCCCCAATTTGGCAATCGAGATCTCAACAATCCAACTCGGGCCATGACTGGCGTTTCATTTTATCCGCCGTCAATGCCGGGATATTCATCCACTGGCGCTGATTATTTTTCAGCGGGTTTTAGTAGCTCGATTGGTTTTCCACCGAATCCGATTGTTGACATGCTGACTTACACCAATAAATATCAACGAAACTCGATCATCAGAATTACGATCTCACCGGTGATGACTGGATATGTGCGCATGTACATCGGCAATATTCCAGGCTCGATCAAAATAGTTCTGATGCGAGTGGTTGGTATTTTTCAATTTGTCTCAGAAAAAGCACAACAAATTTTAATTCGTCGCAATTCTTGTCAGGCTATTTTTAGCCACTAAGAAACTCTTTTCATTTTGAAGATCTCGGGATGTCTTGGGATCATCTTTGGCTTTGGTGCGCTGGCCATGTCAAATGATCTCAACAAGGAGTTGGCACATGTTAGAAAAAAAATCGGAACAACCTTTCTTAACAGCCGTTGAAGAACTTCGTAAAAGAGCTCGCCGACATCTCAATGAAGGTGCGGTCACGAAAAGTTATGTTGGTAATATTCAAGAGACTATCGCGCTCTTACAAAATGTTGTGGCGACAGAAATCGTCTGTGTTCTTCGCTACACCATGAATGCAATCAGTGCGACGGGTATTTCCAGCGAAAGTGTTCGCGCTGAATTTCAAAAACACGCCTTCGAAGAGCAACAGCATGTGATCATGGCGGCAGAAAGAATCAATCAATTGGGTGGAATTCCGAATCTCGATCCTGAGGGACTGCTAGCTCGTTCGGCCACTCAATACATCGAAGGAAAAAATCTCATTGAAATGATCAAAGAAAATTTGATCGCTGAACGAATCGTGATTGAGCATTACCTCGAACTGATCAGGTATTTTGGCGACAATGACCCGACCACTCGAAGTATGCTCGAGAAGATTTTAGCTGAAGAGGAAGATCACGCCGATGATATGCACGACCTGCTGACGGCTCATGAAGGCCAGCCCATGCTTCAGTAATAATGTTTTATTAAGTCTTTGTTAAACCATCGACGATGGTCCGTTTTTGATTCAGGACCGCCATTTTTTTCTGTTCTCATTTTTTTGGTTTTATACATACACTGAGCCCAATGATAGATATTTCCACCTATACTGATTTTAGGAAATTTCTCCAGGATTATGCCTCTGAGAAAAAGAAGCAAAATCCTGAGTGGAGCCTTGCTCTTTGGGCAAAGGAACTCGGTCTGTCATCCACTTCTTCTCTCACTAAAATTATCAACGGTCAGCGCGAAGCCGGAAGCAAGTTTTGTTTTAAGATCATCGAGTATTTTAAATTCTCCATCGATGAAACGAAGCACTTTGATTATTTGGTTTACACCAGCAAAGCCGAGCTCAAAAGAAAAGCAGATTTGCTGCCACCGAAAAATTTAAGTCATCGCCATGACCACGCCGATCTCAGCCTAACTCTGCCCGCCTGTAAATCGATCGAAGCTTCGCTGGTGATTCAAAAATTGACCGAGGAACTTCGCTCGCTGTCAGATCCCACTCATGAAAGTCAGGATTTCCATCACTACAATATTAAAATTTGGTCGCTGATTAAGAAAACCGAAGGCCAAAGCGCTTAAACACACCGAAGGCTCTCTAAGGCCTCGCTGCAGCAATATTTTTTCTTCGACTTCAGCATTGTTTATGAATACCGTGCTATGAGGAGGATCTATGAAAAATATCATCATTGCTTCAGGCCTACTTTTCTCTTCGCTGTGTTTGGCTGCAAGCCCAGTGAAAATCACTAGCTTTCGTTATGTTGACTCGCAAAACACCCACTCACCAGTCACTGAATTGTGCGGCGAACTGGTAACTCCCACTGGAAAATCAGAACTGATCAAAGTGACTGCTGATCCAGGAACAAGCAATCCCGGAACTTATCATGTGAGCACGGGAAAAGATGGCAAGTTCTGCTCTTTGCTTGCAACTTACACTGGGAACGCAGCTGCTGAATTAGAATAGCCCCAGCACTAAAAGAAAATGAAATCCAAATCCGAGAAGCACGGTGATGTGCCAGAGCTCATGAAAGCCAAACACACCGTGAAAAAGGCGCGGCCATTTAAAAGCATAAATGACGGCGCCAACGGTGTAGCTAATGCCTCCGGCTAAAAGATAAAAATGTCCCGAATATGAAAGCCCTGACCAAATTTCGTGAAGCCTTGCGACCGCAAGCCAGCCCATGCTTAAAAAAATCAAAGTTGAAAAAATTCGGTGTCTTGCCCATGACGGAAATCTTGGCTTAAAAGCGGTATAGCAAATTCCAATCAAAGCAATACTCCAAATCGCAATCAACATCGGCACTCGCCAGACCGAATGCACTGTTTTTAAAAGGACTGGCGTATAAGTACCGGCGATAAAAAGATAAATGGAAAAATGATCGAGATTTTTAAGCCGCTTTCTTAATTTTTCAGAAACCAACAAACCATCCGTCATAAAATGGTAAACAGTGCTGGCCATAAACACGAGAATCGAAGGCACCGCAAAAGCCAGAATCGCGAGAAGATCTGTGGAAGTATTTGCTTTCCCAGAGACAACTTTCCACAGAAGGACTGCGAGGCCAATAATGGCAAGAAAGAATCCCGCAAAATGAATCTGAGCCGCAATGGTGCGCTTTAAGAAAAGTCCTGGCGTGTGGTCTTCTCGCAGTCGGATGTCCATATCGGCATTCTCGGCTCGACTTGAGTCCAAGTCAACGGGTGACGGCATTGAGTTTCCCATTCGCTCACGAGAAAATGGAAAGATGCGCTTGGTCTTTTCCATTCCCACTTTCATCGCCATTTTGATTGCGATGGCGATCGTTTCGCCATCAGCCCAAGCCGCCGCTGAAACTCCAGCTTGCGCAGTGGAAAAATTAGCGATGCCGTTGACGCCAGACAAATTACAAAAATTTTTAAAAAATTCAAAAATTAAAAAAGTCGAAGATCTGATTTGCTGTTTACCTGCGGAGTACCAAAAAAATTACGTGGTGATTCATTCCAGTTTTGCGTTTCAAGCTGGGGTCCCCGATCATCCCCGCGTGATTTTGTATCAGCCTCAAGCCAACAACCGAAAAACTTTAGATATGGCAATCACGTTCACTGGGGACGATAAATCACTCAATGGCTTTAACAATGTTGAAGTCATGTACAACAATCCGACCAAAAGCGAAGCCGAACTTTATGATATCGACTTTAATCAAAGTCACAAACTTTCAGATCCAGATCCCAAAGAATGCTTGGGTTGTCACGCGCCGAATTCTAAAGATTTAAAAACGGCAGGAGTGAAGCCGATCTTCACCGAATTTCCATGGCCCTACACTGTCGGAACCATGAGCACGTCGGTCCTTGAAGATAAGGGCCGAGAATATTTTGAAAAAATTGATGCTCATGCCAAGAATGCAATTAAGACTCAACATCGCTATTCTTGCATCGATGCCTCGTCAAAGCTCGTTGACAATACGATTGAGTTTGATGGACTCACAATAAACCTCAATCGGCGTCGTGTGGCAAAGTTAATTCTTGAGACTCCCGACTATAAACGTTTTCGTCCATTGATTGTTGGAGCTGGGATTGGCTGTCTCGACGGAATCTTTGACACCTCCGAAGATTTAAAAAAATTTGAAAATGATTTTTCAAAATGGATGCCTCCGGCCGTAGCCCGCTCGCTTTTTAGAAATGATGACAGCCTTAGCTCTAAATATAAAACTGTCCAAAATTTACAGAAAGCAAAAGACGATTTCCAAAAAGAAATGATCAATCAAGAATTGGCGGCTCGTTTTGAGCGTTCAAAACAAACTGACATTGGCAGCAAGCCTGCCATCTTTTATCCGACAAGTTCGACATACTTGTATGTAAATTCTCTTTCAAAACGCGATCTGTTCAACCGCATGAGCATCACGACTCTGAATGGTTTCTCTCCTCCCATTCAGCTCTACGCCCGATATGCGACTGATACCAGCAACCAGCATCAAGTGGGAAATGGCATTTCTCCTTTGCTTCGTTTTCTTTTTGAAGGTCGTGGTATCAGTACCCTCAGTTGGTCTCGCAGTATGGCTGGTGGCTACAATACGGTTTTGGATTTTCCGATCGATGATCTCAAAGAGCTGACAGCCAATGATCCATTTTGGAAAGATCTCGGTTTTATAGGCTCCATCGATCCAAATTCTGCAGATAGCAGAATTTATGAATATAGGAAGAAACTTTGCGATACTTTGTCACAGCAATCTTTCCGGAATTTTTCAAACGAAGTCAAAAATCCGGGCTCGTCATCGACAGGGCGACATTAGCCAAGTATATTTCAAGTCGTAGGAGGTTGCTGATGCAAACATCCCAGACGACAGAAGTTATGACGCGCAAATTATTTTCCATCCCGGCTGCCACCTCTTTGCATGATGCTTATGAGCTTATGAAAGAAAAGCGCATCCATCAGATCCCGGTCGTTGATAAGAAAGATCATGTGATTGGCGTGCTGGAAGAAAAAAATCTCGATGCGCTTGATATTGATGATATTTTTCGAGTCGAAGATTTTGTTTCGCCCACTCACTCTGTGACTGAAGATACGCCGCTTCGCTCGGTCGTTTTATTTATGCTCGAGAGAAAATTATCTTATGTTCTTATCAGTAGTGAAAAAGGCGATGTCATTGGCATTGTCACGACCGACGATCTGTTGTGGTATTTAGCCCATCTGCTGAATGATAAACCAAATAACAAATCAAATCGCAAATCGTTTTTGAATGCGGACCAAATTCAAACCATTGGCGAAATTTCCAGAGAGCTTGCCGAAATGGGCATTTAGATTTTAAGCCCTCAGCTTAAAATCTCGGACCACAGACCCACACCGGAGAAGTGGCCGCCTCAAAAATATCTCGAGTGACACTTCCTAAAAACATTTCTTCCAGCGGTCCTGCGTGCGAAGCCAAAGCCACGATCCCCACTTGCTCTGTCCGAGCCACGTCGAGAATCGCTTTGCCTAAAGACTCAATGGCTTGATCCACCCGAGCATGAAAATGAACTTTGAGATGATTCATGCGCGCCTCATTCATCCAACTTTCACAAAGCCCTTGCGCTTGCCGAACCTGCTCTTCAATCTCACGATCCGACAGCGAGGCCGGCACGCCCGAGTAAGCTGACGCCGAAATGGTTGCCACTGGCAATGAAATCGCATGATACAAAAATAATTCATCTAAGTTTTCTCCCATTTGCTTTAAGAAATGATCATAAACTTTTTTAGAATGCTCTGAAAAATCAGAAGCAAACAGGGCTTTCTTCGAAAATCCATATCTTGAAGCATTGAGATTTTTTTTCGTCAAAAAGAGCATTGGCAAAGTCGAGATGGCTAACATTTCTTCGGCAAAACTTCCTAAAAAAAATTGAGAAAGCCGCGAATGCCCCCGCGATGTCAAAATCAACAGATCAGCTTTGCGACTGACGGCATAACCAAGAAGCTCACTCGCAAGATCTTTTTGTTTATCCGAATCAAAGGGAATCATCTCCAAGTCCCGAAGTCCGATGGACTGCATGAAGTGCTTGGTCTTCTGAACGTTTTCGTTTTCTTTCCAATTTTCCAAGTGACCGGGGCCGCAAATAAAAATCGGCCACAGATTTTCAAATGAACCGCCCAAATAATTTCTTATTTGCTCAAAGGAATGACGTTCCGGAAGACTTTCGAATTCAAAAGGATTCACAGCCCATATCGCTGCTTTTAAACCTATTTCTGCCATAAAGGCCTCCACCGGATTCTATCAGAAGTTCTCCGCACCATTTCTGCAAGTGACGAAATCATCACTTGAGAGCGCGCCCCGTCACTTCTAAAATGAGTTTTAAAAAATTATGAAAATACATCACGAAGCCGTTCAAAAATATTTGTATCGCCGCTTTGCAGACACGATTCGCTGCTACGAGGCCCTCAGCCAAGGAGATCTGTCGATCCTCGAACACATGGGCCACCAAATGAAGGGCAATGGCACCACTTTTGGATTCCCAGAAATCACCAACATCGGCGAATCCCTCGAGGCCGCCGCCCAAAAAGGCGACTCCCACTCAGCCCTGAACTGCATCCAATCTTTAGAGTTGGTTTTGAAACATCAGCTGGGGCGTCATTAAACTTAAGCGCAGTTCAATGTCAGAGAATGAATATGTCCGTCTGTGATCGCGGGTCCGGTGAAGATGGCGATACCTTGATTGGCTTGAAGACTTGTATATTGCTGTGCCGTTAACTGAACATTGTGAGTATGCCCAGTACTGGATGTCACAAAAACGGCATTGGGATTGGCGGCTTGAATGTCGGCAGCAGAAAGCGCGATTGTGTGAGTGTGCGACTCGGTGATGCCAGTGGTTTCAACGGGAGTTCCATTGGCTAAGCAATTTCCTCCGGGCATGGGATTACCACTACTGGAAACTCCGTAAGCACCTCCGGAAGAACTTCCGCTGGAACAAGCACTCAACATCCAATTCATAAATCCCAGCAAGCAAACACCTTGTGACAAGCAAACAAAGCCGCGCGCGACAAAATGACGACGAGTCAATAATTCCATGCCATCCCCCACAGAAAAAAGCGTTACCACTTATCTACGAAGCAAAGGGCCAGCAATCAAGTGAAGGAATGAAGACCTCTCAAGAAGCTAACACGATTGAGATGCACTTGCGTGAGTCCTGCGACGCTCCATCCACATGAGCGGCACGATCATCAGCGCAAAGAGATCGACACTGTAAAGATAATTGTAGTGGGGTGCCGGGCTCGCCAAAAACACCACTGGCACTCGAACGAGAATGATCGCCGCGGCGGCAGCCGTGATCGGAAACTTCGCAAATAAAAATAACGCTATCAACGACGCCAACAGCGGAATCCAATGCGAAGCCAATAGAAAACGGACCCATGGGCTACCTTGAAATAGGGCATCAGTGATCCGATTTGCGACGACGTTCAGGTTTTTTGAGATCGGCGCCTTGTCGGGCCAATGTTCCTGAAATTTCACACGCTCCTCTGCCAAAGCGTAAATGAGATCGTCGCTATAGTACATGGTATCCGCGGTCCCCATAAGAGCGAGACCCATCTTCAGCCGATTATTCAGAAACAGCAGAGGGTTCTCTTTGATTAAACGAAAATAGACTTTGAAAAAGTTCTCCCGCTCAGATGCTGTCGAAGATTCGCGGTAAGCTCCATGATGGAATGCGGGAATTTCATAATCGTCTTGGTATTTTTTTAAAAGGTTTAAATCCAAAACACGATCAATGACGATCGCATCTTGCTCTGGATTTTCAGCGACGTGGGGATGGTTGATGATCGCAGACAGAGGATTGATCACTCCCGTCATAGCGTAAGCCGGAGCCACATCCGAATCACGCATCGGATTGAAATATAACATTGCCACAATTGCGAGGAGTCCAAAAGCAATCATGCGACGGCAGGCAGGTCGGTCGGTATCCCATTTAAGAAGTAAAAAGAGAAACGGCAAAACCACGACCACCAGAAAACTGTCTTGGCGAGTGAGGCTGACAAGAAGAGACAATAAGGAAAGTGCCGCAACAGGAAACCACCCCATTGGTTTGCTTCTAAAATAGTTTAAACAAAATGCAAAGCCAGTGGCGAGGGCGAACAACATCCACGAAAAGAGCCAATCACGCATATAGAAGATCGTCATGATGGGGTTGATCGGCGAGATCGCAAAGAAGAAAGCGAACAAGAAAACAAGACGGCGATGACTTTGTTGAGCGGCCCACGAAAAAATCAGCGTTGAGAGAACGACGGCCAAGGTCAATTGAAAGAGACCAACAAAGCCCGGTGTTTTTGAAATCCAAAACAGTGCAATCAGGTAGTCAGAATAAATGTGTGAGACCCACGCACTGCTGATTCCGTTCCTAGCATCCTGAAAATTTTGAAACGTGTCATAGTTGTAGAGGCCCGGCCAATGCGCCGAAAACCAAAGTCCGAAGGAGAGCGCGCAGACCAGCGCAAACGCCAATGGAAGAAAAAACTTACGCAACGCCAACTCCCCGCAGATCCTCACTCAAAAGGCGGTGCAAACGCAAATAGCCTTCACTGAAAAATGCCTTGCCTAGCAATTCTCCGTGCAAAGGAGCGATATTGACCAAAATCAAGGCCGACAGAAGCTGAATTCTTTTCATCGAGAGTTGACGCTTGTTCATATATGTCTCGAGCGCAGCAATGTATGATGGGCCCAGCGGAACGGACGGAAGTTTGACCTCGATATCTGCACGGGTTTTTCTAAACTGAGCCGGTGAATGCTCCAGCGCGGAAAAATCAACGATGCATCCCGTGAGAAGCTTGGCTAGATCGTAGTAAAGATCGCCATAGTCGAGAGCGCCTCCGAAATCTTGACGCCAATCAATGGCGGTAAAACGACCGTTTGCCGGAGTGTAGAGAATATTGCTGAACTGCAGATCACCATGCACAAAGGCGGGCACTCCTTCAGTGAGCACATGCCAGGGCACCTGATCGAGAAGTTGCTCAAGGGGCTCGACACATTCGCCGTTGATGGAGTCAACGAAAGTCAAATCGGCATGGAGCGCACGAAATCGCTCCACCCGCTCATAAGTTTTATCTTTGTAAAAGCGATGACAGAGTTCGGGTAGATTTTCTGTTGCAACATCGCCCAGAGGCCAGATTTCATCTTCAAGCCATTTCATCAGCGCAGGCATGAGCTCTGGCCTGCCCGCCTCATAAAAAGTTTTTCCCTCGACGTAACGATAGCTGTAAAAGTGCGCCGTCGAGCCGGTGATCACTGGAAATCGTCCGTTTGATAAACAAGAGCGTTTGACCCTATGAGACACAATATCGGCATCGTCATAATATTTAATCACCTGCTCACCAACGTGATAGAAAAACTCTCCTGATTTAACCATGTACGATGACGAAACTTTTGCGTACTGCTCCTGTGTCCCGATATCACGCCAAGTTTTAACCTGGTGGACTCTGACATCGGCGCTCGTGCATAAACTCTCAAGACCGCTTGAAAGTTGAAGCTCTCCGCGAATCATCTCTTTGCCGGCAAATCCAGCAAAAAACAAATGTGGTTCACGCACGTAGAAAAGTCCGATCGATGCCTCGACAGGCGCAGAACCCTTCGCTTTTTGTTTATCACGAAAACCGCTCACGCCACCAACCTCGTTACTTTCGACCAGACAGTAGTGTGGCGCTTGATCACCAGACACAGGCGCAACACCGATCCAACTGGTTGGGGCTTGCAAAGGAAGCTCTTCGCTCCAGATTGTATCGGCGCAGACAACAAAAAACGGAGTTTTAAGATAAGCCTGACAAGCCACGACCGACGTTCCTGGTCCACTGCCAGGACCCGCGAAAGGCTCAACATGGACATAGTTCACATTCAGCTTGGAATGTGCCAGCGACACATATTCTTTGATCAGATCGGCGTGATAACCAACGGCCACGATGAAATGGGAATCGGCGGGGAACCTCTCAAAGATATGAGTGAGCGCCGCCTTTTCGCCAACGGGTAAGAGGGCTTTGTGCGCATGCGCCAATCGCGGACCCAATCGGGTTCCCAAACCTGCGGCTAAAACACAAACCAAAGCGCTCATTCATCATCTCCAAAAATTTCCTTTAATTATCGTCAAGAGCACGTTCGCATAAGTCAAGACCAGGGGGCAAATAAGGCTAAAGAAAGCTCTGAACTTCGTATAAGCTGATCCAATGCCGGTACGTATTGGACTGTTTATTCCCACCTACAATGTCGAGCGCACCATCGCCAAGGTTCTCGCGTCGATTCCACCAGAGGCACTCAAACGATTCGATGTCATCTTGATCATCGACAACCAGAGTTCAGATCAGACTCTCCAAGCCGTACAAGACTTTCATCAAGCACATCCGGGCTATCCGATTCAGCTTTACCAAAATGATCAAAACTATCTCTTGGGAGGTTCAACGGTGATGGCGTTTGAACTCGCCCTGCAATTCGGGATCGATCACCTCATCTGTCTGCACAGTGATGGCCAAGCCTCAGGACAAGCACTCAGCGAGTTCATTCGCTACTGCGATGAAGATTGCTTTGATTTTATTTTAGGGAGCCGATTGCTGGCAACAAGTCAGACACCAGAGTACTCAAAGCTGCGCCATCTTGCGAATTTGCTGTTCGCCTATGCTCAACAGCTGATTATAAGGGAACGCGTTTTTGATTTGGGCGCTTACGTCAGCTTTAACATGCGCACAATTCGAAATCTCCCCTATCGCGCTGTTGTTCCTGATATGGGCTATCACCCGAATTTGATTCTCACAGCCTCGCGCTTAAGGACAACCCCTTTTCGGTTTAAAGAATTTCCAATCAGCTGGGGTGCCGTCGGAATATCCAACGTGAATGTTTTCACCTATGCGATCATTCACGCACTGCGCTTGCTACGTCTTGCTTTGTGCCGAATCGACACAACTCGTGACTATGCACGAGAGATGCGAACACGCCTCATCGAGCAGAATTGCAATTCCCATCAGAAATCAAAATAACTTCAAGGTATCCAAAGTTTAAGTGATTCGGTTGACCCTTATGAGTTTCTCACACCATAGGTACAGGATATAATATTTATTTTCTCATCCCTCTTTGCACAGTCACAGCGACACTTTCTCTTTCATTCAACTTCGTCAGTATCAACTCATACGATCAGAGCAAAACTCAAGGGGTACCAGGGACAGGAGCTTCATCGTTTGAAAACTGCAAATTTCGAGAATTTTGTGCAATTTTTTGAAATGCAGCGGCCGTATTGCGGCCGTCACTTTAATATTTTTTGAATTTGGCTACAATTCTTTTAGCGATTTAGGATTTATTGGTAATCCACAAAATTGACATTTTCTCACAAATGGAAGTCTTATCCCTGACCCATTTGCCATGTTGTATGGCTTGCCACATTTAGGGCATGTAATGGATCGTCGATACATCTTGGCAAATTTAATAATCAAAAATATCCAGCCCAACAGCGCCGTGCTTACAAAAATAAACTTCGAATGGTGTAGGTTCAAGAATAGAAATAGAGAAAACGCCCCCCATATCGGAATTAAACAAAAGATATAGAATATCGATAGCAATAACCCCTTATCAAGTTGCGCTTTGAACTTCCGACTCAATTCAAGATCGGTTACTTCAGAACTCATTTGCACTGTCCTCCAACTTCAGTCGAAGATTTAATGCCATTTATACCAGCTTCCCAGCCAAGCCCATTTGAATAACCTAATGATAGCCCCCCTGAACCAATTGTAAAGGAAGCACTGCCAAGAGCAGGAATCGAGATTGAAAGTCCATAGCCATTGCCGCTAGGACCATTTCCCCAGCCTAAATTCAGAGTAGCACTACCACCAACACCGCCACCAACAATTAAGCCTGGCCCGCCAGAAGTGTTTTTGTAAGTCGTTTGCGTTGCTCCGCCATTAGACGAATATCCAGAGTACGAACCATACTCATATGAACCGCCGCCAAAACCATAACCAACGGAAGCTGATCCTCCGTATGAAACTCCAGCATACCAAAGCCCGGTCGGATCAATTCCATTAACGGGGTCGTTCAAACTGTAGCCATAAAGATTTGTGTCACCACCAGAAAACAATATTGGATCTTTCGCAGTCCAACGACCAGTCTCCGGATCATAATCTCTCGCACCGAAGTGAACTAATTTTGTGTCCTGATCGTACAAACCTCCAGCGAATCCAAATGGCTGAAATCCGGGATTTGTATCACTGAGAATCTGACCAAATTCATCGTAAGAAATTTGCTCCATAACGGCGCCAGTATTCACGTCGACGACAGCTCGAACACTTCCCATTGGATCAGTAACAATTCTATAGTTAGCACCCGCTTTTATCATATAATCAGGAGCATTAGATTTCGAAGCATACACAAATCTAGCCACAACATTGGAGTTTCCATCCATCAGTGCCGCCAGCTGAGTTTGAGACTGATAAACAAAAACTTGTGATAACTGACCATTCACCTTTTTAGCGACACGACGATTCTGCGCGTCTGTTAAGTAACTGATGTTTTTGCCGCCGATCGTAGCCTGTTTTAAATTTCCATATGAATCGAAGCTATAGGAGCTTGATGTATTATCGTTTGAATCAGTCACTGATGCCAATTCTCCAGCAGCATCGAAAACATAGGACTTCGTTCCATATGAAGTCATTCTGTCCTGGCCGTCATAGCTAGCAGAGAATGATTTACCTCTGATGGTGGCACTTGTTCGGTTTCCATTGTCGTCATAGGTGTAATGGCCGACAGAGTATCCGTTCGTTGCAACATCGACCAATCGGCCAAGGTTGTCATAAGTGTAGTTGGTTGTATTTGGCCCTTCAGACAGAGACGAAATTCTTCCGTTTTTATCACGACCAAGTATTTGGGAGAAAATGGCACTCGTACCGGCATTGACTGTCAGGCTAGATAGTTCGCCAAAATTATTATAAGAATTTGTTTGGACCACATTTCCAACTGAAAATGATTGCAGCAATGAATTTGAATCATAAAACAAATTCTCACTGCCCGCAGACACCAACATTTCGTCACTGTCATAACCGTAGTTGACAATTATTCCACCAGCCGTGACAGACGATGTTTGAAGGAGGGCATTAATGGTTTTCGAAACTTGAAAACTAAAAGCATTTCCAGAAGTCATTTCAGTTGTCGGTATTTTTCCAACATAGCCGACAGACGTACTAATTCCATCGGGCGAGCTCGCGGTCGATAGTCGACCTAAATCATATGCAAAGCTGTAATTACCACTGGAAGTTTGAACCTGAGATAATTGGCCGCTTGTTGGGTCGTATTGCATTTTTATTTGCTGACCGTCAGGGCGCTGAATGAGAGTCATTCGCTGATCTAAATCGTACTGATAAGACGTCGTTGTATTTTGTCCGCCCAGTTCGGGCGGAATGTATGACGTCAACAAATCGACCAAATTAAAATTCATCAAATGTGGTGAGCGGCCCGCCGGAGTTATAGAAGTGACATTGTTGTTGCCATCATATTGATAAGCAACTGTTGATCCATTTGGATAAATCACTTTCGTTTTTCTTAAATTTTGATCATATTCAAAACTTGTTTTATTGCCCAAGCTGTCTTGAATTGACTGCGGCATTCCATTTGATCCATAGGAAATCAACGTAGATCGATCATCTCGAGAGGTTGCAATCAAGTTACCGTTGGAATCATATTGGAAACTCGTTGGCGTCAACGTGCCTAATTGAGAAGAGACAGGCTGCATTTTATCATTATATTGAGTGCTCGTCCCTCTTCCCAAGGCACTAATACTTGCCATTGTTCTGGCGACCGAATCAAATGTTGTTGTCTCTCGGATATTCGAATTAATATAGTGATCTTCTCTCAATTTATAGTCTGAGATGTCATTGAGTCTGTCATAATGACGAGAGTAAATCTCATTTCTCTGATTGCTCCCTTGGAGGACGCCATAATAAAATGGACTGAGAGCCGGCTGTCCCAATCTTTGGTCGTTGGTTCCTTGATTCGTTTGATAAAAATTCGTGTTCGACGCAGAGCTTTGGAAAGCACTTGTAGAAGTTGATTCCACTTGTTCGCCAGTTGGCAAGGACTGAACAATATCTGTAGACCCACCGTAAGCTGTTGTTGCACTTCGCGTTTCAGAAATACCTTGAGCGGTCGTCGTGCTTATTCTTTCAGTCATTGTCGTCGATAAAAAACCTGTCAGTGATGTAAATCCTCCAGCAGCATTTTGGTCATAAACGAGGTCGCCTCTCGTATTATATCCAAAATTAGAGCCAGCTCCATTTGGTTTTATAAACCAGTTCAACAAATTATTATTGTAGTAACCCATTCTATATGAATCACCATTGGGTAAGGTCATCTGTGCTAATCTATTTTGAGCATCATATGTAAGATTTGTGATCTGACCGTAAGGACTTGTGATGCTATTCACGTTGCCTGTACTATCCTTACCAAAGGTTGTAGCATTACCCCAAGCATCTTTAATGGCTATCAAGTTATTATTTGCATCATGCTCGAACTCATACTTCAGAGTATCTGTCGCACCATAAGTTGTTTTTGTATGAATTCCATTCTGATCAAAATAATATATTTCCGATCCATCTGAAGACGGAATCTTATAATATCCCAACTGCAATTTTGGATTTAAATTCGCAGGAATTTTCAGAATTCGGTATGTCCCCGCTTCAGTCACATAGACATTACCATCTTGAGAAATATCAAACTGTACTAGGTTCGAAAATGATGTGTCTTTGGCAAATGCTCCGGCGACTGCTGCCCCGTATCTACCGTTGCCTGCTAATGTTTGCAAAGTGCCATCTGGTGCCATGTAACGAATTTGACCATAACCCTCGACCCAATAAATAGATCCGTCATCCATAACTTTAATATCTGTAGGACCAATGGAGGCAGTGTCAGCTAAAATTCCATCTTGGCTTCCGACCGGGGATTTGGAACCAGCTATTGTCACTAGCTGACCAAGACGATTTACTTTTCTGATAAGCAGATCATCGACAAAAACAAGCTCTCCGTCTTTTGTAAATCCCATTCCCATATTCTGTCCGTGAGGCGTGTATGTAATAGAAGCGTTAGCCGCCTGAGTTCCATCAGGGGAATCACCTCCGGTAGTCCCATTTCCAACAACGGTTCTTATGATTCCATCTGGAGTGACCTGCCGAATGCGAGCATTCCCAAAGTCCCAAATAAACAAGCTTCCTTGATAATAATTAAGCCCTAGACCCGCCAAGGGCGTTCCTTCTAGCTGTGCCTGGGTCGCAGGCCCTCCATCTCCAGAAAATCCACCTGTTCCGTTTCCTGCAAATGTAGAAATAATTCCGTTTTTGTCCACTTTTCTTATGACATGGTTTCCCTCATCAGCGATGTAGTATTCATTTCCGTCACCTTCAACAATGGCAACATCTTCAGTGAGCGACAAGGTTGCTTGGGTCGCAGGCCCTCCGTCTCCTGTGTAACCGAATTTTCCTAAGGTTCCGGCAATTGTCTGCAAAGTTCCATCGGGCTTTATTCGACGAATGACACTGTTTTCTGAAAAATAAATGCTTCGATCTTTTCCCAACCGAAGAGAAAAAGGACCACTCAGTCTTGAATTTATCGCATAGTTGCCATCAGGACTTGTTCCTTGTGTTCCATCACCCATGACAACTTCGACAGGTCTTCCAGATTTAAATACGGGACTGATACCACCGAGGCTCGAGCCATCCCCATAATAGAGAATGCTGGATTGAGGATCGAAGTGGTGATAATTCGAAATCGTCCATTCTCCGGCTGAGCTTTCAGGCAAAGCTGCTTTTCCAAAATACAGATCGTAGGATCCGGAAAGAAGAGCGTAATCCCTGCCTGGAACGCGAGTGTCCTGAAGATTCACTCCAAATGTATCGAATTCGTTTGGAAAATTAAGTGTCGAAGTTAAATAATCTTGAGGATATCTGTATCCAATAGTGACATGCCCCTTTATTTTTCCATCAACACTTCTTCCATAGACATCCAAACCATCCCAAACAAATGTGTAGCTCAGGTTTGTAGCAGGAGTATATGTTTGTTGAAAGACTCGTCCGGCCACTTCGATCGTTAAATCAATTTGCTGAAGATCAGCTGGAATTTTATCGCCGGTGATGTTTATCACTGTCGTATTCGTGGTGTTCTTCGAATTTTTTGAATTGTACATGAGCTTCAAATCAGTTCCTATGACAGGCAACTCTTCACCCAAGTTTTGAGAGAGCACATCGATTTTAGATCCATGCATTGGACACTGACCTACAGGTTCGTCAGTATTGCCTGAATCTGGAGGTTCAGTTGGCGGGACGCCGCCGCTTCCCGCTAATACGTTGAGGTCAAATGGAGAGAATCTTGCTGCTCTTGCTCGCCAAAAAGTACTTCCAGCCGGATAAGAAGAGGCAATGCGGATTAATTCGTCATCAGTGATACCTAAGGTCGCAAGATCAGCGGCTGATGCTTGTCCATTTCCGGAAATATCAAGCACTGCTTTTCCGCTATTCACGCTGAGAACTTTAATGACACGACCATTCTCTGATGCCTGCCACGCCCCTTTGTCGTAATCGTAGCTTCCGACAGGAATTGCCATACCGACAGGAAATCCAAGAAAGTTATCGACGTAAAAACTGACAGGCTGAGAAAAGTGAATGTGCTTTGCACCCAAAGCCAGTGCTTCATCTGAAGTAATGTCGACGGCATAAGTGTACGAAGTTGTCGTCGGAAGACTTGCTGGCATTCTTTCCGGGCCGCTTGCACCAACTGTATATTCGGTCATTCGCAAAGAGAGAGAGGGCAACTCCATCGTTCCACCATTTGGTAATTCGATCGATGCTGTCGTGGATGGGGGAATCATGAGAACCGCAGTTCTCTGTCCGTCGTCATCTGCGCTCGCTGAGCCTTTCGCAATTTGAGCTTGACCTGATCCATTTTGAATTTTCGTTACTTTTGAGTCAGTGGCTACAAGAATTGCTTTCTCTACTGTTGCAAAATCATTGTAGAAAACTTTTATCGTTCTTTGTGCTGGCAAGTATCCTGGCTTTTCATATTGCACCGTTGTTGGACCGCCGCCATTCACGGCCATATTAAAGAATCCATCGGCACCAGTCAGAGTTTGACCAAAATCAACTCCCCCATTCACTGTGACTTTCACGCCGGAAATAGGCTGACCATTATCATCGACAACTTGACCTCGCATCACTGAAACGCGAGTTGGATCAATAGCCGCTGTGTTGACATTTGTTTGAGTTGGATTCGATCCAGAATAAAGAAATGAAACTCCATTGACGAACGGAGCTTTTATATTGTTTTGCACAAGTGGCGGCGCCAAAGTTTTAGGATCTTGCGGAAGAGCAAGTACCGAAGCCTGAACTGAAACAGTTTTGGAATTACTTAAACCATATTGGTCAGTCACAGTAAGACGAATGACATATGAACCAGCATTTTTATAGAGATGCGTTGCAAGACCGATATCTTGTGACGACTCCCCGTCGCCAAAATCCCAATTGTATGACAAAGCTTGCCCCTGAGGATCAGTGCTTTGAGTTCCATCTAATAACACCATAAAAGGTGCAGTTCCACTTGCTGAAGATTTTAAAATCAAAGATGCAACTGGCGGTAAGCTCGAAATTCTATTCACAGTAATTTGGACAGTTGAGGAATTTCCTGCGGCATCTGTGGCTGTCACTCTGACATTATGTGTACCAATTGAGGCCAATTGAATAGGTTGAGAAAATTGAGTGGAAGATGTTGTAAGAATTTTTATTCCGTCGAGGTCAACTTCTGTCGATGTCGGAGAAGCATCAGTCACCGTCACCGGCAAATTAATTGTGTTTTGATTTGTTGAAGCTCCATTAGCGATTCCAAGAGAAATTGTCGGTGGAGTTGTATCAAGACGTACATTTGAAATGAGAATCGGAACAGAAGTATTTCCATAGTAATCAACGGCCTGAATTGAAAAATTATTCAACCCTTCTTGCAAAGTGGCATTGTACGACAAACTGTATTGATTTGAGGAAGCAACCTTAACCCCATTTTGCATTACATTGACTGTGATTGGTGATTCATCTGTGATCGTTGCTTGAATATTAAATTGTGGCTGGTTTGTTAAAACATTTCCTTGTGTGACGACAATAATAATTGGTGGAGTCACATCGACAAATGCAGCAATCCCGCCTCCTTCAGTGCCTGAAGTTGTGAGATTACCTGAATCGTTTTTTGCATAAAGAACTTCAAAGTTCCCGATGTCTCTTGTGCTTTCTTTGTTAACGAGGCCGTAGTTAAAAATAATTTTATTGCTAACGAGTGAAATTTTTCTCGCAAGCCTTTCACGATCATCATGATCTTTGTGATCATCATCTTTACAGTCTTTACTCTTAATGATCGCAATCCCATACGCTTTTATAGTGTTAGGCGTAGCTACCCCATTAAACTTAATTGTATTTTGAGAGATAACAGCTTTTGTGTTTTCCGGAATTGTGATCCCAGAAAATCCATTATTTATAATCGTGTTTCCTTGAATCAAATAAGATCCACCGAAAAAAGCGCTCGCAAAATAAATTCCGTAGCCTTGATTGTTATGGATATTATTACCTGTGATTTGGATATGAGAATCAGAGGGGGCTATTGAAATTGCACTATAACCAGATTTGATAGAAGTAATTTCGTTGTTCGCAATATTAATACGACTGTCTGAATGATTGCCTCCAGCAACTTCAATACCATTTGAGCCAGCAGGTGCTCCAACAATTACAAAACCTTGAATATCAATTCGGTGACTATTCGAGAGACTAAAACCGTAGATCTGCGCACGACATGGAGTTGAAATCGTAAGCTCTTCTTTATGCTGAACTTTCACAAGCTCTTTCCAAGTACCTTGCGGAACAAATATCTCAGCATCTTCTTGAGAGGCATTTACAGCAGCTTGGATAGAAGAAAACGAAGTTGTTTTGTTTTTTCTAATAGAAAGTACAGAAGTGCTAGAGCAAAAATTTGGCGGAAGATTTGGCACTACTGGTGCTGATTCTGATTTTTCATTCGACAGCTTTAAAAAGGACGGGAGTGAAATTGCGAAGGCATTACTCCCTAGAACGGCAAAAACAACCACGCTGATAGTTCTAAAAAGAACTGTTCTCATGAATCTCCCCTTCAACTACGTCCAACAAAAACCTTTGTGGTGAGTGCCGGAAGAGGCTCAGCTTTAATAAATCATCACGCGATACTTGTCGGGAGGATGGAAGAAATATTGAGGGAGAAAATGCAGTAGATCAAACTGAGATACCAACCTTAATATCCAATGAATAATCTCAAAAATAGACTGCAAATCTTATGTTACTGCATCTCGGAAAGTTTGCGATACAAAGTTTTGCGATCGATGCCTAGCTCGCGAGCGGTTTTTTCTTTGGCGCCGCCGTTTTTTTCTAAAACTTTTTGAATGTAGACTTGGGTGATTTCTTCAAGCTTCATGGTTTGTTTCGTTTTCAAAACTTCATCGAATAAATTCAACGGAGTGCTTAGCGCGCTTGGCATGAAGTGACTGGCTTGGGACATTTCTTCGCAGTTCACCAAATCTTTTTTCTCGATCACGCTTTCGGTGGAGAGCACCACGGCTCGCTCGATGGCATTTTCAAGTTCGCGCACATTGCCTGGCCATGGATTTGAAAAAAGCATCGTCATCGCGTCTCTTGAAAACCCTTTTGCTTTGGAACTATTCATCACCGCGTATTTTTTTAAGAAGTACTCGGCCAGGGGCGCAATATCTTCTTTGCGATCTCGCAGTGGAGGTAAATGAATGGGAATGACATTCAATCTAAAAAAAAGATCTTCGCGGAATCTTTTTTCCTGCACTTCAAGTCTTAGATCTTTATGAGTCGCCGCCACCACACGAGCATTCACTTCACGATGTTGATTTTCACCAATGCGACGAATCTTTCGCTCTTGCAGCACGCGAAGAATTTTTGCTTGCAAAGCCAAGCTCATGTCACCGATCTCGTCGAGGAATAAAGTGCCATTGCCGGCTTCTTCAAAGAGACCAATTTTTTTATCGTTCGCACCGGTGAAGGCGCCTTTGGTGTGACCAAAAAGTTCGCTCTCCAAAAGATTTTCAGGAATCGCTGAGCAATTGATCGTCACAAAAGGCTCAGCTCCCCTGACGCCCAATTGGTGAAGCGCTTTTGCAATCACTTCCTTGCCACTGCCGCTTTCACCGGTGACCAAGACATGCGCTTGGCTTGAAGCCACTTTCTTGGCCAGATCCAGGGCTCGCCTGAAGCCTTCGCTTTTACCAATCACACCACTCATGCCAGTGACATCTTTGGCTCCGATCACGGCCTTTAACGCTTCATTTTCACCCTTCATTTTTGAAAAGCGGATGGCTCTTTGAGCCGAAATAAATAGCTGCGGAAAAGGAATCGGTTTTAAAATAAAATCGTAAGCCCCCGCCGAGATCGCTTGAACCGCTAACTCCAAATCATTATTGGCCGTGACCAAAATAATCGGCACATCAATATTATTTTCTTTCAGCTTTTGAACAAGTTCGATCCCTGACATTTCCGGCAACATCATATCCGCCAGGATGACATCGAACTCATGGTGAGTGGGATTTTCTTTGAGTCTCTGTAAAACGGGTTCAGCCGAAGAAAATGGATGGACTTGAAATCCATGCTGTCTAAAAAAAGCTTCGATGATCTCGCTCATGTCCTCATCGTCTTCGATGAGGGCTATTTTCCCCAGTGTTTCGTTTTTCATCCTTTATCTATAGAGCGCGCAAATCATTTTGGCATATCGTAATTTCAAGAAACAGGCTTCTGTGTTTAATGCACAGAAGCCTGCGTTGTTTCGTCAGCCCGGGAAGGTCTTTCGCTGTGGAAAGATCTTTCAGACTGACGACGTCGAGTTTCACGTAAATATTCTCTTTCTTTGACATGATCCAGGATCAGCATGGCGAGAGCTTCCTCTAAGGGAGAAACCGCACGCTCTTGTTTTGCTGACGACCGAGTTTGCGATTTCACCGCTGAGCGAACAAGCTGCGAAGACGGAGATCGCCCCGCAATCGCAAAAATCACGAGACCCATCACAAAAAGACCAATACCACCAACGATCACCGCGTTGGATCCCATTCTCCCCGTGGTGTCCAATTGCAGAAGCAAATTATAAAATGCTCCAAGAAAACCCGCCGTCAAAAAAATGGTGGCGATAGCTCCCAGCGCCAGAGTGCTCATCAGTCCTCGCAGTTTACTGAGGGCTTTATCGATGATCTCGTCTGGCGACAACAAGGCTTCATGGGAACCACTGTTGAAACGGCCGAGAAGAAATGAAAATAAAAGTGTGATCGTTTTTAGCATAGATCCTTCTCTGAGTGGCGCTCTTAATGACGACGTTTTAAAATCATTCCGGCCAACACACCCACCGCCAATGCTGTGGAAACTGTGGCCAAAGGATGACGACGCACAACTTCAACCGAAGAATTGTAAACGTCTTCACTGCGCTCACGAATCTGACCCCATTTTTCAGCGACTTGATCGCCAAGATCAGAATCTAAAAGTCGCTCGCTGACACTTTTTGCTTTCGGGGTCAAACCATCTGCTTTTTTTTGAAAATCATTTTTTGTTGCTGTCATTGAACTATCCATAAACTTCTCCTTGTTTATTTGCGTTACGTTTTATTATTGAATCTAGAAATCAATGTGGAATTCTACGATTGCCTCGTCCCGTCACCAAACTTGCGATAAAGCTGAGAACGGCAAGAACCAAGAAGACAAATAAAAGTGTTCGACCAATTTCAATCGACAAGCCGGCAATTCCAGTCGCGCCAAAAATAATGGCAATCAAACCTAAAACAAAAAATGCAATGGCTGCTCTCAACATAAATCCCCCTGGGACTATGAAAAGCAATTCATGGGCCATGATTTTTTTGAGTCTAAATCAAATGCAGGCGATGGACGCGCTGAAATCAGAAATCGAACGAGGCAGGAAGCCTCGTCTTGTGGCGATCCGTCCTAGAATCTAAAAAAAGTCGAGATCTGATAACGATGATCGATGGGCTGCACGTCATCGATGTAATGAGTGCTCATTTCGGCATACTCAAGACCGACCCGAATCTGTTTCGTGCAATCATGAAAGATGTTAAGAAAAGTAAGATGACTTTGATCATAAATGGTTTTGGTCGCAACGATCGGTGACAGATCTTTTGCATTGTTAGAGCGAAGTTCTGTGTATCCCACAGTCACAAAAGCATGCCATGACGATGGCAAATGATATTGCAATTGAGTGTTCCAAGTTTGCAACTTCACCAGATGAAAATCTCCAGAAGCATCAAAGCCCCCTTGGCCCGCATCAAGATTTGTTTCATTAGAAACTCCCAAGCCTGCTGCTGGCAATGCCGCCAAATTTCCTGACCATCCAGGAAAAGCATCCCCATAACCGTCGCCTGTTGAATACTCGCCCGTCCAGGTCAAAGTATTTTCAATGGCGCCATCATTGCTTGCGATCAGAGGAAAAAGAAAATCCACGGCCAAAGCATTTCCCACGTGATGTGTTTGTGCTGAAGTCACCGCTGCAGAATCCGGCGTTGTGAAATCACGTCTTGTCCCAGTGAGAGCCAAACTCATGGCTTCATTGCTGACATCTCCTGAGGCCGAAGCAAAGCCTGAACTTCGACGACTTGAAGTCAGTCGCGCTCCAAAATCTAAATTCGGAGTTTGCGAGTCTCGCTGTGACGGTCTTGCAATAGCACCACCCCACTGCAAATTTTCGCTCTCACTGAGTGCTATTTTTTGAATCACCATCAATTCCGGAGTCCTTTGATAAATAATTCCCGGAGCCGGTGGCACAGACACCGTCGTCACGACATAGCTTGGTTCCCAACCAAAAAGAGACCACGTTTGACCTGCAAAAATGCTCCAACCATTTTTTTCCAAGTTCAAATAACCATGTCGCATTCGTAAGGTGGGGTTCGTGGCAAATGAAGCCTCAGAATTTGTCGGAGGTGCCGGGTCATATCCTAAAAAATCGAATTCAAAATAACCTTTCGATTTCCAATCATCTTGAACCGGCGGCAATACCGTAAAAGCAAGACGTGAATTTCGAACCGAAAATTGAGTCCGCCCATTGCTGCCCGCAAAAGTGTTCGAGCGATCCACCGGATTATTTCCCATCACCTCGGTGAAGCTGCGAACAGAATCACTTGTCATGTCAGTTTCCAAGAACCCACTGACTAAAAATTTCCATTCGTTTTGATCCAGCAAAGTCACAGCGGACAATGCCTGAGAAGAAATGAAAAGAGCTGCTGCCAATATGAAAAATGCGTTTTTTTGTTTCATGCCAAAAGCCTTCTATAATTCCATCAGCAGCGCAATCAAATAGTAGACCAATTGTGAATAACTCGAGAACTTCCTAAGGAAATATTAAGGTTTGAGGACTTTGCATCATTTTTCTCATAGCATTATTGATGAGAGGGCAATCTATGAGCGAAAAATCTTTTGCATCTATGAAAATACTGATTGTCGAAGATTCTCCAGACAATCGCGTCCTGATTGGGCTTTTCTTAAAGAGCATGGGCATTCTGCAAGTGGACTATGCCCTTAATGGCTTGGAAGGGTTCGAAAAAGCACGTCGTGTCGAATATGACGTGGTGCTTATGGACATCAATATGCCGGTCATGGATGGCACCACGGCCATGCTAAAGCTTCGCGAAAGTGGTTTCCGACGACCTATTATTGCCCTCACCGCGAATGCTTTGGATCTTGCGCACACCAAAGCCCAAGCCCTGCAACTGGGGTTCACTGAATATCTGACTAAACCGATCAACCGTCGCGTTCTGGTTGAAAATCTGCAGCGCTTGAGTGAAACTTGCTTTGATGTCAAATCTGATGAAAGTCTATGAATACAAAAATTGCAGCACCTGCCAAAAGGCTCTCAAATATTTAGACGCCAAAGGTGTGAAGTACGAACGCCTTGCCATTGTTGACACCCCACCATCTCTGCAAGAATTAAAAACTATGCTGGGTCATTTAAAAAATGAGGGCAAAAGTTTTAAAAGTCTTTTTAATACCTCTGGTGTGCAATACCGCGAGCTCGGGATTTCAGAAAAAATAAAAGCTGGCATGAGTGAAGATGAAGCTCTGAAGCTGCTGTCCAAAAATGGCAAGTTGATCAAACGCCCTTTTCTTTTGACAGCGAAGTCCGGCACCGTGGGATTTAAAATCGACGAGTGGTCAAAGATTATTTAGAAACTGACCCCAAAGATTGTCCCTGACTTCCGCTGAAGTCATAGCTTTTGTGTCTGATATCCGGAACTTCGGATCGCTCTTTTGGCCAAGAATCAATACTTCGGTAGTATCAAAGGTTTTGCAGGGCTCTTCTCTTCATGAATTGCCCTTATTGCAAATCCAACATCACCATTAAAAAAAGCTTCTATTTCGTCAAACACTCCAGAACCTTTATCCGACGATATCAATGCAAAGATTGTTTTAAGTCCTTTTCTAGCAAAACAACTTCCTCCACTTACTGGCAGAAGAAACCCTTTTTAAACCTTCAAATCTTTCACCTCCTCATGAATGGCAATACCCAGCGAGGAACTGCCAGACTTCTTCATTGCTCTAAAACCACGGTGGAGAATAAGTTTCTGTGGCTAAGTCTTTATCACTTCGAAGATAAAGATTTAAAACCCTCACTCCATCTCCAGATCGATGAAATGGAATCCATCGAGCACACAAAACTTAAGCCAGTAACCATTCCCTTTTGTGTTGATGAGCATTATCAGATTTTAGGAGTCCAAACCGGGACCATTAAAGCCAAAGGTAGATTGGCCGAGATTTCTATTAAAAAGTATGGATTTAGAGAGGATCAAAGAGTTTTCGCTCTGAAATCCCTTCTCCAAGAGTTAAAATTAAATCTCAAAATAGCACCACTCTCCATCACCACGGACAGTCATCCGTTATACCCAAAGCTGATCAAAGAATACTTCCCAAGGGCCGAGCATATCCAAATCGTTTCTAGAGATAAGCTTAAAAAACAAAGAGAGCTGGTATTTACGGCCGAGAGGAAGAAGGTCTTTGATCCCATGTTTGCTCTAAATCAAAGATGTGCCAAACTTCGAGCCGATCTAAAAAGGCTTGCTCGAAGAAGCTGGTGCACGACCAAGAAGATCGAAAATCTGCAAAGACATCTGAAGCTCTATCAAAGCTTCAACAACGAGCTGGTCTCATAAATAAAGTCCCAAAGTAAAAGCATGATCCAGCAAAGATTCCAAAGTTCTTGAAAAGAAGGATCTTGGAGTTTTCACCTTTGAAGGGGCTCAAGCAGCCAGGATGGCGCTCCGCTTGCCTGAGGCCATGGATGGCCGGCCCCCTTCAAAGGTGAAAACTCCAAGGCCCCACCTCTTCAGGGACAATCTTCAGGGTCAGTTTCGATTATTTAAATTTCTTTTTAAAGCCCTGCCAACATTCTTGGTAATCATCATGCAAGAAACCCTTTTGCAAAGCAAAGTCTGAAACCAGATACGGCGATCGGCTTTCAAACATAAAGGCCAAGGTGTCTTGAATCTTTTGCGGCTTTAAATCAGCACTCACCGCTTTTTCATAGCTTTCGCTATCCGGGCCGTGAGCTGAATAAAAATTATGCAGACTTCCTCCACCGGGTTCAAAACCACCGGCCGTTTTTGCATCATACACGCCAGTGATAAGTCCCATGTATTCACTCATTCCATTGCGATGAAAATATGGTGGCCTGAAAGTGTGCTCAGCCACCATCCAGCGCGGCGGAAAAATCACAAAGTCCACATTGGCGACTCCCGCCGTATCACTGGGCGAAGTCAGCACGGTGAAAATCGAAGGATCGGGATGATCAAAGCTCACGGTGTTGATCGTATTAAAAAGGCGAAGATCATATTTATAAGGAACATAATTTCCATGCCACGCCACCACATCCAGTGGTGAATGATCCATGGCCGCACTCCAAAGCTCACCGGCAAATTTAGCGATCAGCTCGTAGGAGCCTTCAAAATCTTCAAAGGCTGCCGTCGGAGTGAGAAAATGCCGTCGATTGGCCAAACCATTGGCACCGATGGGTCCTAATTCAGGCAAACGAAAAGGCGCACCAAAATTTTCACCCACGTAACCACGACACTCGTGGCTGCTCTCTTGAGCATTGATTTGAAATTTCATTCCGCGCGGAATCACCACGATCTCATTCGGTTCGACTTGCAAAAAACCCAATTCCGTTTTGACTTGCAGAGCTCCCATCTGTGGCACGATTAAAAAATCGCCGTCCGCGTTCATGAAATACTGCGAGCTCATCGGTTGATTGAATGAGTACAGGTGCAGGTGAATGCCTTTGTGCTCATGCACGGAGCCTGTCCCACAAATCGTGCGCAGTCCTTCAACAAAATTTTGTTTTCCACCGACAGAGGCAAGATCAGCCAATGGCCCCCAACGCATTTGATTGGGATTGATCTGTTGTGGCTTAAAAAATGTTTTTGCTGTCAGATCTTTGAGTGGCACAAATTTTTTGTGCATGACGGAAGGCCTGATCCGATACAACCAGGTCGCCAAATTTTGCGCGCGCGGCGCCGTGAAGGCTGACCCACTCAGCTGTTCCGCGTAAAGACCGCACTCCAGTTTTTGTGGTGAATTTTGCCCCATGGGCAAAGTTCCAAGTCGAGCTTCTGAAGAAAAATGGTTACCAAAGCCTGATAAATATTTAATTTCCATACTTTGAGAAGAACAATCACCAACGATAAAGTCAACGAGTTGTCGTTCTCGAAAGACCTTTTCTTAACCGATCCTAAAGATAGACTCTTCGTATCTAAAGATGAATATGACTCAACATCTGATGGATTTTTCATCTACTCTTTTTGGCAATGTTGAACGAACCAACACATCCTTCAGAAAAAAACGATCTCAAGAGTATTCTGAGCCTGCGCTTTGAACGCTTTGATACTTCTTCGCCAGGAGCGAAGTCCTCTCTCTGCGAAAAAGCTTATCTTTTCTGGCGACAGCAATGGGATCAAACTTTTCAAGAGCTTCAAGTCGATAAACAAAATTGGAGTGACGATTTTTTGAATCGCGAACTCGTCGGACTTTTCGATAACGAAGAGCCAGTTGGCCTGATGCTTTATCGCTTTTTGGATTTAAGCCGTCCTTCGCACCGAGCCGTCTCTTATTTTCACAACTATCCACCAGAAGTGATGGCTCAAGTTCAAGCCCCTCGTGATACTGTGCAAGTCCCATCGCATATGACGGTGAATCCAAACTGGACAAAAACAAAAACCGATTACCCAATTTCTGAGCTCTTAATTAGTTTTTGTGTTCTCGGTTTTCTTGAAAATCTCCAGGCCCAGCGAATGCTTGGATATCTGCGCAAAAATAGAAGCACGCACAGTATTTTCTATCGTCATGGAGCCATTGCCGTGGCGAATGACGTTCAGGCTTATAATGTCAAAGTTGATTTTGCGATTATTCCACGGCAAACGGCACGTCTCTCGACGCTCACGAACTGCGACCAGCTCGCACTCTATTTTTGGAATCAACAATATAACACCATAAAGAGAATTTATGATTATCAGCCCCGACCAAACAAAAATATTAATGAAGCCTTTGGCAGACAACGTTCTCCGAATGAACTGGGGGAACATCAATTTTTATAAGCACTGGCTCGCGCAAAGTTATTATTACACTCGGCACTCGACTCGCATGCTGGCTTATGCTGCTGGCTGGACTGGTCCAGAAAAACAGAACTACTATCGTCGCAGCGTTCAACACATTCAAGAAGAGCAAGGACACGATCTTATTGCACTCAATGATTTGAAACTCATCGGCGGAAGTATTCTTGAACATCCGGAGCTTTCAGTCACTCGGGCTCTCTGGGAGCCACAATTCTATAAAATCCAAAAAAATCCGACGACACTTTTAGGTTACATTCTGGCGTTGGAAGTTTTAGCTTTGCAAATGTGTCAGCCAATGTATGAGATGCTTTTAAAAAACTATCCAGCTGAGGCCTGCCGTTTCGTCAAAGTTCATGCCGAAGACGACCCCGAACACGTTGAACATGCCTTGGCCCAGATTGAAAGATGCAGTTTGGAAGAACGCGAAGAGATCATTGCGAATTTTCATCAAACTCGCGATATGTACTCTCTCTTTTTACAGGCCATTCAGAAATTGGAATAGCTCAGAGATCTTCAGGCCATTCGAAAATAAGCGAGACCTGAATCGTTGATACCCAACCTCGACGTTCTTTTCCAAGAACGTTGTAGCAAGGAGCAATGTATCTCAAGTCCATTTCGAATGTCCGCTTCCGAGGATGGAGAGACTCAACGAGTTCATGTTTATCAAGCCCCCATGGCACAACATTGTCTTCTTGAAAGGCAACACACTCAGCCCTTTTCATCAATTCAAAATTAGTTTCGTCGGATCGCCAAAATAGTTTTGGATACGGGATCGTCGCCATTTGTTCCGGAGTGTAGGAACAAATTTTCTTAAATTCATCATTGCTGTAAAGCTGTTTATTATCGGGAGGATTCGAGTAGATCTCAATAATATCCCCAGATTGAATTTTATCATAAAATTCTTCCGGGATAAATAACCCAAGACGATGAGCCGCCTCATGCAGTTTCTTTTTCTCACCTTCAAGGTCATAACTCTTGGCACTTTGAACCACGATTGACTTACGTTTCATACCCACCTCATTCAGCTTACGTGCAACAGTTTAATTTAGGTACTCTCGTTTGACATTATATCGCTTTGACAGAAGCCATATGCTTCATCGGCAATCGGATCACAAAACAATTCGGTCCTTTCGCCTTGTCTAAAAAAAGTTGTCCTTTGTGCGATTCAATAATTTTTAAAGAAACACTGAGTCCCAGTCCCGTACCAACACCAATGTCCTTGGTTGTAAAAAACGGGTGGAAAATTTTTTGTTGTAAATGCTCGGGCACCCCAGGTCCACTGTCTGTAATACGAATTTCCACAAGTTCCGCTGCGACTTCATTGATCGAAATTTCAACCCATGGATATTTTGTTCTCGATACAGCATCTATCGCATTTTTTAACAAATTCACCATCACTTGCAAAATTTGCGTCGGTCGGCACTCAATCATTAAATCATCGCGCTTTTTTTCAAGTTTCAATTCAATACCATGATTACGAATGGACTCATTCACCAAGGCAATCGCATCATCAATCACCGATGCGACCGGCACCATAGAGAAAGGGTCCCGCGAAGAATCCCGCGAAAAATTACGCAACCCACGGATGATCTTCACAATACGATTGGACTGAGTACAAATTTTATCAAGCCCTTCCAAAACAGCTTCCGTCGGAAGCTGTTTTTTTAAAAGTCTTTCGCGCAAAAAAGAAGCTCTAGCATAAATCACCGCCAGTGGATTATTCACTTCATGCGCAATACTTGCCGCCAACTCTCCGAGCTCTTTGAGCTTGGCTTGCTGAACCAAATTCATCCGCTGATTCACGGCATCCGGCAAGAGTCCCCACTCAGGTTGAAAGAAAATCCACACGGCATTTTTTTCTGTTTTTAAATACGGCAAACTTGCTGGCGCCATTCTCCAGATCAACGAAACGCCAAGCGCCTCATCTTGAAATGATCGCTGTTCTCCGCGTAAACAAGCATGAAAATTTTCAATCCAAATCACTGACTGCATCAAGTCGCGAACAAAATTTTCTGACTTAATTTGAGACTCGATCATGGCCTTCTGGAGGCCTTCAAGGCTGGAGGCCCACATGTCATTGGCCCATAAAATCGTCAGCTTCTCGTCGATGAGGGCGAGAGGGCACGGCAACTGGTTGAAATAGGACAGGCCTTCAAAAGATGCTTTCATAGTTTCAGCACACCTTAAGTCGAATTAACATCTTGTCGGCTCGACCGAGAAATCTATGAACATTTTCTCATAATTTTAGCTTGAGCAAAATCCAAGTCTTGAATCGAGGCACAATCCATATCTGAGGCGCATCTCTCTGAATCAAGTTGAAGAATATTCTTTGTTAGGCTTTTTTCTGAATAGAATCGAAGTAGCGCTTTGTCGCTGCTGGCAAGGATTTCCACATTTTTATGCAAAGGAAAAATCCGAGCACGGTAAAAGGCAGCAAAAAGATCGGCCAAAATTGCCAGCCTTTGGTGGTTAAAAATCCGAGGCAAATCGACTGAAATCCACTGCCTAAATAAACACAACCATCCACCAAACCTGAGGCCGTGGCGGTGATCTTACGCCCTCCAAAATCTGCGGCTGCCGTGCCTGACATAATGGCATGCACACCGATCACTAAGGTCAGGATAATGATGGCACAAGTTCCAACTGTCACTGGCTGAGTCAACAAGACCACGGCCATCACCAACATAAAGAAAAACATCAAGCCGTTAAAAATTGCCGCCGGAGGGCCCCTTCGCGATTGAAACCAATGATCCGACATCGCCCCCGCTGCAAATCCGCCAATAATTCCTGTGTAACAAAGCAGAACTCCCCAATGGACTTGAAAAAATTCAGCACCAATTTGCGGAACTTCTTTGGCAAAAATAAAATACCACTGCAAAATACCATTTCGAATCACACCCGAAGTGAATTCAATCATCCCAATGGTGTACATAATGGGATTGCTGAAAATCATTTTCAGGATTTCAAGTTTAGTGTACTCTTTATGCATCTCGCCCGAAGAAGCATCTTGTGTGTCAAAGTCCTCAAAGCCCGCGTCTCCCGGAGTGTCTTTCAAAAGCCAGACATCCAACAAAACCCAGATAATCAAAATACAAGCGGGAATAAAAAAGACCAACCAAATCGCATCTGATGTCCCCGTGTCGACGGCAAAAACATGCCTAATTAAATTTTGCACTCCGTTCATGGACCCTTTTGGTTTCAGCACTGCCGCATCAGCAATGACTTGTCCCCAATCAAAGGCAAAATAAACACCGAAAGAAATCAGAGTTCCGAAAATGGCTCCAAAAATTCCGCGCTCGCGCACATGAAACCAATAAGCTTTAATTTTGATAATTGAAACAGCGCCGTAGCTTTGGAAGAACATATTGATGGCATATAAAATGGACAACGCCACGACCAGATTCACATGCCAAAGATTTTTCAGCATCATATAGGTCACAACACCCATCATAACATTGGCAACACAAGCCCCGAGGAGTGCGATCAACATTCCTTTTTTGCCGCCCCATTTGTCGACCAAAGGTCCGTTGATCAAAAACGAAAGACCATAAACCAAAGTTCCGATACCGAAAATAATTCCGAAGTCTTCTTTGGTCATCAGATTGCCGAGAGCATTTTTACTGACGTTCAGATTATATCTGGCCATGTACAAAAAGGCGTAACTCATACCCAGCGGGAACCAGTTGATGAAACGACGAAGCATGAATTTGGGGCCATGCTTCATTGGATTGGTTTTAAAGTAGAGCCAAATAACGAAGGCCAGCGACACCAAAACCAAGATGAAATCCATCGTTCCTCCAAAATCAACTGCAGAGCCCGGGCCATCCGCTGTCGTTTCTAACGAAGGCCTGCCTCTTTGGCAAACTCTTTACAAATTGACGACATCGGCCTGACAGAATTCAAACATGGCTGAAGGCAGCTGCGTAAAATGTAGGCATATGTAGACCTCTCGCGACAGCCTGCGTTCCTTAAACTCGGATCAAAACGTCAAAATGCCTTCGCAATCCTCTTATAGATTTACTGCCGTGGGAGGAATTATGAGAGTTCTCGAAATTACTGCATTCACCGTATTGGTCTTTGTCGCAGCCGTGGTGTTGTATGCCTTCTTCCCGATTGCAATTACGATTTTAGGTCTTATTTCCATCGGACTTGTCGCTCGGGAAATTGGCTATCATTATGATGAAGTTTATCAAAAAGAAGCTCGCGACAAACAATTGGATCAAGCTCATCAGCGAGTCAAAGTCATTCGCCTCAAACATAACAAGCATCATACATCGACAAAATCAGCATAGAGTCAGCTCTTGCTCTTTGCGATACAAGGTCTTGCGGCCGATTCCTAAGATTTTGGCAGCGGCTTCTTTGCTTTCCGTCTGGGCAATGACTTTACGAATATATTGCAATTCGATTTCTTTGAGGGTCAGGGTCCCCACAGAGTCTTCATTTTTCGTCTTTTGCTGAAAATCGCAAATATCAATCTCTGGCGCCGTTGAAAAAATATAAGCTCGCTCTAAAATGTTTTCCAGTTCGCGGACATTTCCTGGATAAGAAAGCTGACTTAATTTTTCTAACGATGCGGCGTTGATACTTTTTTTAAGTCCCCAACGATCATTTAATTTTTTGATAAAATAAGGGATGAGAACTTGCAGGTCCTCTTGGCGCTCACGCAAAGGGGGAATATGAATCGGAATCACATTGATCCGATAATAAAGATCTTCGCGAAATTGACCGGCCTTCACCAGAGCTTGCAAATCTTGATGAGTCGCACAGATCACTCGTACATCCACTTTGATGGACTTCTTACCACCAACGGGGCGAACTTCCTTTTCTTGAATCACACGCAAAAGTTTTGCCTGTAGCGCCAGTGGCAACTCGACAATTTCATCCAAGAACAGAGTTCCCTGATCCGCCATTTGAAAAAGGCCAACCGAATCCTTCTCTGCTCCTGTAAAAGCCCCACGAACATGTCCAAAAAGTTCAGATTCCAATAAATTATCCGGCAAAGCCGCGCAATTCACGGCAACAAATTCTTTATCATGACGAGCGCTGCGCTGATGAATGGCTCTGGCGACTTTTTCTTTACCGACGCCGCTTTCGCCAGTAATCAGAACCGTCGAGCTAAAAAGGGAAACTCGATTGATCATCTGAAAGATTTCACGAATCGCCAAACTTTGTCCCACAAAACTATCAAAACTTGCTCCCGATAATATTTGTCCTTGCAGTTGCTCGAGATCGGCATAGGTTTGGATAATATCAAAGGCCCTGCTCACTCGCGCTTCAAAAATTTGATAATCCAGTGGCTTCACCAAATAATCAAGAGCCCCATCACGCAAAGCCTGAATGGGGTATTCGAGATCCTTATGACCAGAAACAAAGATGACGTTCGCTTTTTTATATTTTTTCTGCAGCGTTTGCAGAAGATCAAAGCCCGATACCTGCGGCATTGTAATATCCGTGAGCATCAACCACTTCTGCTGAAGATCATCGATATATTTCAGAGCCTCACTGGCACTGCAAAAAAGTTGAAAATCAAAACCCGCTTTTTTTGAATAGAGGCGCATCATTTCCAAATCAATGGGGTGATCATCCACCAAAATCAGTTTTATTTTAGGCTTCTCAGAAAGTGTTGCACTCATCGTAGGGTCCTCGGAATTCCTCAATCAATTTTGCTTTAAATTTTTCAATGTGGATTGGTTTACGAATAAAAGCCTCAAAACCTTTTTCAAGAATTTTTTGAACATCATCATTCATGCCATAAGCGGTCAAAGCCCAAACCGGATTTTCAAATCCTTGCTCACGAAGCCTTTCCAGAACTTCAAAGCCACTCATCTTTGGCATTTGAATATCCATCAACACCAGGTCAGGATTTAAAATCGAACATTCGCCAAGGAATGAAGCCGGATCCGTCCAGCTCCAAACCTGGCAACCAATTTTTTTAAGAAAAATATGTGCGAGCTTCAGATTGTCTTCATTATCATCAAGCATTCCGATCCGCAGCTTTGAAAAATCCACCGCCGCAGGAATCATCGCACTTTTACTCCTATTCACATTGAGCTTATCTGAACTCATACTAAAAAAAGTGGCGCGAAAGTGCGAACCTTCACCCACCTGGCTTGAAAGCAAATGCAGATCTCCCCCCAAAGCTTGACAAAGATTTTTCGCCAGCTTCAGTCCCAATCCAGAGCCTGGATATTTACGGTCCTCGACAATTTCCGAGCGATGATACTCAATAAAAATTTTCTGCTTTTCGCTTTCATCGACACCAATACCAGTGTCGACCACATCCAAATAATATTGTCCCGTGGCTGGATCGCGGGCGAAGGTCACACTGACGCCACCGACATCGGTAAATTTGATGGCGTTAGAAATAAGATTGTAGACAATTTGTTTGAGACGAATGGGGTCTGTGATGAGTGTTTCATCGTCTGGCAGTCGGCTGCGAAAATGGAGATAGATTTTTTTACGCGCGGCCCGCTCGGTAAAAGCACTTTGAATTTCCTGCACCAGGCTATTGATATTGACCTTGCTCCACTGAAATTTTAATTTTCCAGCTTCGACCCGGGAAAGATCCAACAGATCATTAATCAGTCGCGATAAGATCTCACCATTTTTGATAATCAAATCGATATACTCATGAGCCTCTTCGTCAACGCTGCAATTTCCTGACAGCAACTCTGAAAAACCAAGAATCAAACCCAAAGGAGTGCGAAGCTCATGGCTCATATTCGCTAAAAATCGATCTTTGGTGATATTGGCGAGCTCGAG
>Ga0134125_10000301_pt1 | contig 69301 bp, 56 predicted proteins | sample KB31751_FD_96464 | JGI IMG/M metagenome (GOLD analysis project Ga0134125, IMG submission 96464) | Terrestrial soil microbial communities with excess Nitrogen fertilizer from Kellogg Biological Station, Michigan, USA - KB3-175-1 | ecosystem: Environmental > Terrestrial > Soil > Unclassified ... | reverse complement strand
TTTAAACCTATAGGCAAATACATTAAAGATTATGAGATGTATATCTTCGACCGTTGGGGTTCGGAAATATTCCACAGTACCAATATGAACAACGGATGGAATGGAACAGTAAAAGGAACAGGATCCATTTGCCAGGAAGATATTTATGTGTATAAAATAAGTATTACCGACTCCAAAGGTAAGTTGCATACCTATGTGGGCAAGGTTACATTGCTAAAGTAATAATTAAACTTTCTTCCCGGTCTTTCTCCAGCAATCATTCGTATGGTCATCTACCATACCAACGGCTTGCATAAAAGCATAGCAAATGGTTGAACCGCGAAATTTGAAACCCCGTTTTCCCATATCCTTACTCATAGCATCACTCAGGGGTGTTTTAGCAGGAACATCACTCATTCCCTTTCGTTTATTCACAATAGGTTTTCCTTCTACAAACCCCCATATGTATTTATCAAATGAACCGAATTCTTTTTTAATTTGTAAAAAAAACTTAGCATTATTAATAGCTGCTTCTATCTTGAGTCGATTGCGAATAATACCTGCATCCTGCATTAGGCTTTCCACTTTTTTTTGATCGAATTTAGCTATCTTATTGGCATCAAAATTGGCAAATGCCTTCCGGAAATTATCCCTTTTCTTCAATACAGTATACCAGCTTAGTCCGGCCTGGAAGCTTTCGAGCACAAGGAATTCAAACAACTTCTTATCATCGTGCAGAGGGGTACCCCATTCCTTATCATGATATTCCATATACAGTTCATCTTTCATGCACCACTGGCAGCGTGTCTTCTCACTTTTCATATCATTTACAGTGTTTGAGAGTAGTTATTCCTTGATAAAAATCTTTTCTTGCTTATCCATTCAATAAGATTGAGGCAGGGCCCGGTCATCAAAGTAGTTGCAAGCGCCATCAGCACCATCATGGCAAATATCTGCGGCGATAAAATACCCAAATCATACCCTATATTTAATACTATAAGCTCCATCAACCCCCTTGTGTTCATTAATGAGCCAATCATCAACGAGTTTTTCCAACTTTGTCCGGCTACTTTAGCAGCCATTGCGCTTCCGACTAGTTTTCCGCTCACAGCCACTAATAAAACAAGACCGAACACTTCCCAACCCCGGCTATCATTCAATAAGCCTATTTGAGTGCGCAGTCCGGTAAATGCAAAAAATATAGGAAGCAAAATAAGCACACTTACATCCTCCAGTTTGTCCGTTATTTTTCGTTTAAAATTACTGTCCGGAGGCATTATAACTCCGGCAATAAATGCCCCAAAAAGTGCATGAATACCTATCAGCTCAGCTATATATGCGGAACATAAAAGCGTAAGGAGCGAAAAAGCAACTGTAAGTTTTCCGGGTTCCTCATTACCAAGTTTCTTATTTAAAAACTTCGCCAGTAGCGGCTTTATACCAAGTAACATTACCGTTACAAATACTATAGCCAAAATAATTGTAAATAACGCACTAGCTATGGCCCCGGCCTTAGCAATGGCAATAACAGCCGCAAGTATGCACCACCCAATAACATCGTTAGTTGCCGCACATATTAGGGCCATTACACCCACAGGATTTTTGGTCATATTTCTTTCCTGTAATATGCGGGCAAGTACAGGAAAGGCTGTTATGCTCAACGAAATACCTATAAAGAGGCAGAAAGCAAGAAATCCTACCCCCGAAGGTGCATAGGCATCGTAAATAAAATAAGCCAGTGAAACCCCAAGTAAAAACGGAATGGCAATACTAACCGTAGATACAAATAAAGCATCGCTGGCTTTGCTTCTTATAACTGAAATGTCAAGCTCCATCCCAATGATAAACATAAAAAACGCTAGCCCTATTTGACTCAAAAACTGCAAATTACCCAATGAACTATCCGGAAAAATAAAATGGAAAAAATCAGGAAACAATAATCCCATGGCAGAAGGGCCCAAAAACAAACCAGCCAGTATTTCGCCGACTACGCTGGGTTGCCCTATAAATGTAAGCAACATGCTAAATACCCTCGACGCTGCAATAATTACCAGAATTTGCAACAACAGAAGACTTAACGGATGCCGGGCATTTTCGATAAATTGTCCAAAGACCTGGGATATTCCATTTAAAGGCACGGCAACTTTTGAAATATTATTTTTAGCCAATACTGCCTGTGTTGAGGCTTGCACTGATTTAACAGGAAGTTTCTCCCCCTTTTTAATTAGGATATATACCCCTACCACTACCATGGCTATAACTAATATATTCAGGGAAAAGATTTTTTTCATAGTGCGTTTTCTGAATCAAATATACCTTTTTACTATTATTTTATTTAGCCTCGCAATATACTGAGATTGCATATAGCTATAGTTAGCTGTTTCGCAAATCACAAATTCTATCTTATAGAGTTATTAACATACCATATGGTATGTTAATAAACTGTTAGTAATTCCTTATTCACACTAGGCAGAAAACACTTTTTAACATATTTAAATTATTGATAATCAATAATTATTGTAAGGTTGGTAAAAATCAGATACTACGGATTGAAAAAGAATTATATTTGTGTATCCTAACCCCCTATAACTATGGCAAAAAATATTCAAGAAGATGCCCATGTGGTTAACCAGATAAAATCTGGTACATATATTGAAGGTACGATAAAGGCATCGAGCGATATCCGGATTGACGGAACCTTAAAAGGAACCCTCCAAACAGAAGGAAAATTAGTAATAGGCGCTTCAGGGCAAGTTGAGGGTGATATTTCTTGTCAAAGCGCTGAAATACATGGGGTAGTTAATGGCAAGGTCACAGTTACAGAAATGCTTTCCTTAAAAACAAGTTGCAAATTGTTAGGCGACATTGTGGTGGGAAGACTTTCAATAGAACCAGGGGCTCAATTCAGCGGATCATGTGTAATGGGAAATGCAGTCAAAGGCTTATATAATGGAGCAGAATCAACCAGGGAAAGAGCCGAAAGAAAACAACAAACGGTCTCTTAATGCTTTTGCCCGTTATTCGGGAATGGCATTTCAAATAGCGGCTAGTATTGTTCTATGTTTATTCTTAGGAAAATGGATAGATTCTAAATTTCCCATGAAATTTCCGGTGTTTACGACCGCTTTGACTATTCTTGGCGTTTTTCTTGGCGTATATTTTGTAATCAGCGATTTATTAAAACGGAAATGAAAGCATATCATCGTAAATTCATCCTTCAATTATTAATTATATCCGTAATTGTTTATGGGGCTTTTTTATTATTTGATTCCAAATTAAACTTGCCGATTCTAACCGTTACGGCTATGGTAGCCCTTTTATTTGCTATCAACTCCCTGGCTTTTATCTTTGTTACCAACACCAAAGAGCATAATCCCCGGGGCTTTGTATATTCATATATGACGGTAAGTTTCGGAAGATTGGTTATTTGCAGCGCATTTGTATTTTTATATGCACTTACTCATCGCCCGTTGGTAAAGCCTTTTGCCATCTCCTTTTTTATTCTTTACTTCATATATACTATTGCTGAAGTTAGGGCTATTTATGCCTTTTTTAAATCATGACATTTCCCTTGCAGGAAATAATAGTGCCCTGTTAAAAAAGGTGAACTACTTAACCATAAACAGGTATTTGTTTTCCATTATCTTTGCCCTGAATGGATATGCATGAGTAATCTCTCTACTAATAAAAAGTGGTTTTATATAGCGTTTGCAGTAATAAACCTGTTTTTAGCCGGCTATTATATTGATGTATGGATTACGCCTAATTCAGCGAGCAGGGCAATGCCCGTGCTTACCTTGCAGGAGGATAAAACAATTGTTGTGGATAAGTACAAGGATTACGCCATGGATGTAAGCGTAATCAATACCCATTACTATTCAAATAAAGCGCCCTTGTCATCCTTACTTGTTTATCCTTTTTATAGCTTATATAAATCGTTAGGCTTACCGGAACTAAAGGATACTACTCTGAAAAAATATCCCATTTATATATGGGCTTATAAGCGGCCGGATGGTAACCTTATAATGGCCGATGGCAGAGCCTTTTTGCTACCCAAATCTTCCACTATATTTATACTTGGCGACATTATCTGTGCAGCTATCCCTTTTGTTATCGCACTCTTATTTTCCTTATTCGCCATCAAACGGGCTGATGTAAAATTGTCGCCTGTGGTAGTAGTTATGATGTCGTTCTATGCTTCCTTTCTATTTGCTTACGCAGGAACATATACCGGCCATATCCTGAGTGGCATTTTTGCTCTCACAGGGTATATCTTTCTGAAGAAGAAAACCTATGTCATGTCAGGACTTATGGTGGGCCTTGCCATGGCTACCGAATTTCCGGTTGGTATATTAGTCCCGGTATGGGCAGCACTCATATACCTGAATGAAAAAAAGATTTCCAAACCGATGCTATTTACACTTGGACTTCTACCAGGTATCATTATTGTGTTGTGGTATAACTATCATCTTACGGGTTCAATTACCAAAACCCCTTATAATTATGAAATACACCAGGAGAAACAAAATTCAGAGGATATAGGGTTTAACATACCTACTCTATCAGCCTTTTGGGGACTTGTGTTTTCAACTTTCAGGGGCGTATTATATTATACCCCCATCTTTATATTGATGCTTTGGTATACTATAAAATACGGATACCAAAATTCATTCAAAAATGTGCGGAATAAAATGAACCTGCTTAGTGATGGTATTAAAAACTACTTGCTTATGACCATTATTGCTTATTTAATTCTTTATTCTGCCTATTATCAATGGCCAGGAGGGTGGGCATTTGGCCCCCGCTATTTGATTCCCATGGTGATGATAGCCATGTATGAAGGGGTTTTATTTATTGCTAAAAAGCCGATTTCTATTTATTTCTTCTACGCGTTAACGGGGTTAGGGTTGTTATTTACCTGGATGGATAAGTCTACCAAAATATATATGATCCCCGATGATCCCATGCATTTCAGCAATCCGGTTTTTGATATTATTATACCCGACTTTTTTAAACATCATTTTAACAGCAACATGTTGCCTGTATTCTGGTTCGATATGAATCCTGCAACTGCCATCTACTTATGGCCTATCTTATTTATAGCCGGTATGGTACTTTTAACACGCTGGTATTCCAAACTATACCCGGTTCCTGTAAAAATACAGACTGGTAAACAAAATCAACCCCTAAAAAAGATTAAGAAAAAATGAAACCTGCTACTGCTAAAAATACAGGAAAGCCAGTCCCCAAAAAGCAACCGGGAAAACCCTCGCCTGCCAAAAAAGCAGAACCCAAGTTTAATTTACCGAATACCCAAAAATGGGGCATATTGATATGCCTGGCCATTTTCACCTTTATACTGTACGGCAATACGATAATGCATGGGTACGCACTGGATGACGATATTATTACGCGCCAAAATGGTTATGTGCAACAGGGAATACACGGTATAAGCCATATTTTCTCTAAGGGGTTTCTTTATGGATTTAATGGAAGAAACGACCAGTCGTATCGGCCGGTTACCCTCAGCAGCATTGCTATTGAAAAGCAGTTGTGGGGAAATGACCCGCACGTGCACCATTTTTTCAATGTGCTATTATATGCCATCACAGCTATTTTTCTTTTTTTGACCCTGATTAAAATATTTAAGAACTCTAATTATGTTGTTTCCCTCTTAATTACGCTGCTATTTATTGCGCACCCGGTTCATACCGAAGTGGTAGCGAATATAAAAAGCCGCGATGAAATACTCAGTTTCCTGCTTTGTATAATGGCCCTATATTGTAGCATTCAACACTATTGTTACGATAAACCGGCATATTATAAAATACTCAGTTGGGCATTTTTCTTTCTGGCTATATTAAGCAAGGAAACTGTACTCACTTATGCGGTAATTATACCTATGGTATATTATTTTTTCACTGATTTTTCATTAAAAAAGATTGCGTTGCTTGGACTCCCTTTTATAATCATTGTAGGAGCATATATGATTATACGGGGACATATTCTCGATTCCATCACCTTTGATGAACAAATGCAGGTAATCAATAATTCCATCATGTCGGCTAAAACGCCAGCAGACAAGTTAGCTACAACTATTCTCATTTTAGGAAAATATATCTGGCTGCTTTTTGTTCCCCTTGCTTTAACGTTTGATTATTCATATAACCAGATACCGGCTGTTTCCTTTTCAAACCCTGAAGCACTTTTATCTCTTGCCCTTTACACAGCCTTAATCGGTTATGCATTGTTCAGGGTAAAGAAAAAAGACCCCATTGCATTCGGTATATTATATTACATGCTTACCATGTTGCTTGTATCGAACCTGTTTGTAAAGATAGGTTCCACTATGGGAGAAAGGTTTTTATACACCTCGTCACTTGGATTCGCTATTGCGATAGGTTTTCTTATTTTGCAACTATTAAAAATAAAAACAGATATACCTCGCCCAAAACTTAATGCATTATATCCTTTAGTTGGAGTAATTCTGCTTGCTTACACGGTTAAAACTATTGGAAGGAATAGTGATTGGAAAGATAACTATAGTTTGTTTGAAGCAGGTGTAATAACATCTCCCAATAGCGCACGCGCGCATCAGTCGATGGCCATAACTTATACGGATACAGCTATTAATTCTACAGACCCTGCTGCCAAGAACATGTTTTTCAATAAGGCAATAAAAGAATATAACATTGCAATAGGTATATTGCCGACCTATTCCGAGGCACTTTTTAATAAAGGGTGGAATTATTATTCGATGGGTAATTATGATTCAGCTACAGCTAGTTTTGTAAAATGTATATATGCCGAACCCAAATACATATCAGCTTACGAGGATTTAGGAGTAATTTATTTTAACAAGGGCGATTATGAAAAGGCCATTTCCATTTTCAAATTAGGACTCACTCAAATTCCTAATGATGCGGACTTATACGCCAATATAGGGGCCGCACTTTATAACGAGAATAAATTTGATTCATCGGTAGTGTACCTGCAAAGGGCCCTAACCATTGACCCACACATAAACACCGCCAGGGTAAACCTTGAAAAGGCAAAAACGATGTTAAGTACATTAAAAAATAAATAGTTACTTATATTTCTCTTACACTGCGAATTATCATAAAATGCTTAACTTCGCTTATCAATTTACGGAGCATATGAAAACTATTTTTTCCATTACCTTTTTCTATTTACTCCTGTTATTATCTGCATCTGCGCAAAACGCTCCGGCAAAAACTCCATTTTCAATAACAGCCCTTACAGCACCCAACCGCCAAGTTGGAAAGATAAATTACCTGCTTGCACTATCAAATGAAGATTTCCAGAATAAGCAATATGTTTTTTACACCGATTCAAATGCGCGGATAGCTCATATTAATATCAATGGGAAAGATATAAGACTTACCGGGGGCCCTAATGCTGAACATATTATGGCTTATGTTGGCGAAGGATACACAGTTACATTGCATAACTGCCCCATTGCAAGCAAGAATACTACAGATACTAAAGGTAATTTAACTGTAGTTAGCACACTTGTTATTTATAACAATATGGGGCAAGCAGTAGTGAAGAAGGTAACAGGCAATCAAACCAAGTAAAAATTTCACCATTCTGGCGCGAAACCCCGGCAGAAGTGTGAAATAGTATATAAATACATAGTTTTTATTTAGAGGTTCATGTAATACCTGATTCTACTAAACTGGATGAAGCATAAGTATCGCCTATTTGCAAGTATTTGTTTTCTGGTTAACTGTGTTTCAATTACGGCTCAGGAGGTACGCAAGCACTCACTACATAAATCAGCTTCTCCGGAGCAATATTTTACTGTATACGGAGACAAAGTAAAATACGATGTTTATAATACAGACACTATAAGGCTCGATAGCGGAACTTTTGTAATTCATACAGTTGAATATGTTTGGGATACTATTAATGCCGGATATATTTTCATCATTAAAGAAGTACGCCTGTTTTGCGATAGCATCAAGCCGGAAGTACTGGCAAATGATATTAAAAATATCATCAGTGTAATCCCAAAAAACGGATTTAAACTACTGGATAAAAGAGGGGGCGAATTTTCGGTAGATATTGAAGAAGCCCTCTATGATGGCGGAGAAGACTCAGTATTTGTTTCAGATTATATAAATGGGTTTATTGGCGGAAATGCTGAATTTGAAGAGAGTGGAGTGATAGGATTGCGTTATTTTGATTTAAAGAAATATAACGACAGCCTTTATAAACGACCCGACATATATCCCATGAACCGTTTCGGCAGACCGCTACAGCTCAGGTAGTGGAATAATTTTGCCTGTGCTATCGATAATATACTCCCTCTGTTTTTTCTCGATTTGAATGTTGTATTTTTTATCGGCATTCTTTTTATCACGCTCAAATGTTTGGGTAGAATCTTTTAAAATAATGTGCAGGTCTTTTGTAATACGAACAGTAGATATTCCTGAACATGCCTCATCTTCCCCACAGCAATTACCTATTAATAACACAAGAGAAGCGACCTCTTCTCCCTTTTTATTAAAAACTTGTATAACGGGAAGCTGTACATCAGCTGGAAGAGTATATAAAATAGCGATGTAATTATTTGTCTCATTCACTTTGCCTATCAATTGCCCATATTTATTGAATTGAGATAAGCTATCCGGCAAGGTTACTTTTTGAACAGCGATAGTATTGTAACAAGTATCTTTAAAAGGAAGTTTTATTGGCTTAATGGATGAACTGTAAACATCCATAACAGTCGCCTCCTTATTTACAGAATCGTTATTCGCCATATGGCAGGCACTAAAAAGAAGGATTATTAGAAATACAAAAACAAACCTGTGAAAAAAAGTATGTGGCATCGGCATTAAATTCTAATCCCAAACTTACACTAAATAAAAATGCAAAGCTGAAAAACACAAAACCCTTGAAGAGAGAGTTTTATTTTTTTGTGTGGAAGCAACAGGTTTGAACCGATGACCCAAAATATATTAAGAGGATACGGAGAGAGAAAAGGAACTAAAAACTGCACTATGTCAAGCGAACTCAATTTTCCTTTGAAGTAATTCCGTAACTAACTGATTTTTAGAGTACCCCGGGCGGGACTTGAACCCGCACATTCGCAATGAATACAGGATTTTAAGTCCTGCGTGTCTACCAATTCCACCACCAGGGCAATAAGAACTAAGCATGCAGAAAAAAGAACCGGCAGTTCAAAATGACACTCCGACACACTTAGCGTCCGCCAAACTGGCCTTGTGGCGGACAAAAGAGCGAAAGACGGGTCTCGAACCCGCGACCTCAACCTTGGCAAGGTTGCGCTCTACCAACTGAGCTACTTTCGCAAATATTTTTAATAATAAATGAACTTTTTGGGGGTGCAAATATATAAGATTCTAATTAAATAGACGCTTATGAAAAAATTTGTCCGTCTTTCATCGTAATTTTCCGGTCGGCCATTCCTGCCAATTCCTCATTGTGCGTAGCGATTACAAAGGTTTGTGACAAGGTATCACGTAAATGAAAAAATAATTTATGTAGTTCCCTTGCATTGGCAGAATCGAGGTTACCAGATGGCTCATCGGCAAAAACGACGGATGGATTATTAATAAGCGCCCTGGCAACAGCCACCCTTTGTTGCTCACCACCAGATAGTTCCGATGGTTTATGCTCCAATCTTTCTTTTAAGCCCAGCAAAATCAATAATTCTTCGGCTTTGTGACGAACCTCAGAAGCTGCAGTTTTAGCTATAAACCCCGGGATACAAACATTTTCCAATGCAGTAAACTCCGGCAATAAGTAATGGAACTGAAATACAAACCCTATTTGCCTGTTGCGGAAACGCGATAACTCACGGTCTTTCAATGTATGAATAGGTGTATTATTTATTTCAATCTGGCCCTGGTCGGCGCGGTCGAGTGTCCCAAGGATGTGGAGCAAGGTGGTTTTACCCGCTCCCGATGTTCCTACTATTGATACTACTTCTCCTTTCTTCACTTCCAAATCAATACCCTTCAACACATGCAAAGTACCAAACGATTTATGAATACTTCTTGCAACTATCATAAGGCAAACGTAACGAAAAAGCAGAAATCAACAATAGGAAATATGTTATAACAATACAATGTATCGGAGCAAACATCTATCCTTATCTTTGTTTTCTATTAAAAGTGAAATGGAAAAAGAAACAGAATCACATCACTTCCCGGTTAAACTACACTTGCGTTTGGACTGGAGCGAAATGGATTTATTCGGGCATATTAACAATGTAATGTATTTTAAATTTATACAAGCATCAAGGGTAAACTTTTGGGAACATGTGGGTTTTATGAATCGTTATTTTAAAGATAAAATAGGACCTATATTGGTTTCTTCGGGTTGCCAGTTTAAGAAGCCACTCTTTTATCCTGATAACATAGTTGTTGAAGTACGTATTGAGTTCATAAAAACGACGAGCATAGGGCTGCATCACCGCATATTAAACAGCAAAAACGAAATTACTGCTGAAGCACATGATGTAATTGTTCTTTACAATTTTAATAGCAATGAAAAAGTACCCATTCCTGTAGAATTAAAGACAGCTATAGAAAATATGAAGTAATTCTATAATAGAACCACTCGCCGATTTGAAAGGATTTATTCACCTTTTTCAGCATTATATACGCGGTAAATTGATAAAAATCAATATATTTGCCTTCAAGTATCCATTTATATAAAGTTAACTAATGAAAAAAAATACACTCTTTTTATCGGCATTTCTATTTGTATTATTGGGGTTTGTATCCATTAACCAAGTTAAAGCAACCCCGTTGAGTATTACTATTACGGCACAAACCAACGTATCCTGTAACGGAGGTACGAACGGTAGTGCTACAGCTGCTGCAACAGGAGGCACATCGCCATACACCTATGCCTGGTCAACTTCACCAAGACAATATACGGCTACTGCAACAGGCTTAAGTGCGGGCACCTATACAGTAGGCGTAGTTGATGCCAATTTTTCAACAGCAACGGTAAGTGTTACTATTACACAACCTGGTGTACTAAACGATAGTATACTTGTCTTGTCGAATGTTCACTGTAATGGAGGAAATAATGGACTCTTATCTTCTCATATCACAGGTGGTACTTCACCTTATACATATCTTTGGTCTCCTATTGGTTCAACAAGTTTTAATGTAAGTGGACTATCTGCCGGTTGTTATACACTAACAATAACGGATAATAAAGGCTGCACAGCGACTTCAACTGCCTGTATAACACAACCTCCAGCCATCAGTATTAGCCACTCATCAACAGCCGATACTAATTGCGTAATTCCTGTTGGTACCATAACCGCAAAACCTTCCGGGGGCACCTCTCCTTATACTTATTCCTGGTCTGCAGGACAAAGTTACGCAACGGCCACTGGTTTATCGGGAGGTACTTATACATGTACTGTAACAGATTCCAATGGGTGCAGTGCGTCTGCCGCATTAAAAGTAGCAGGCCCTGTAAATAAGTTTGACCAACAAATTTGCATTATTACATTAGATACTTCTATTAATAAATGTAAGATAGTTTGGGGAAGAACAAACGCTCCTCCAGCCGGGGGCTCCGGGCATTTTAATATCTATAAAGATACAAACTCCAACTATGTTTTGATACATAGCCAGCCCTTAAATGCGTTAAGCGAGTATATAGATTCGAATTCCTATCCTTCACTTGGAATAGAAAGCTATCGACTATCGACAGTCGACTCCTGTGGAGAATCGGCCTTAAGCCCTATCCATAGCAGTATATACCTTGCTGGTACGGCAGGACATAATGTATATATATTAAACTGGACAGCTTATTTTGGATTTACTCCTTCCAAATATGTTATTCTGCGTGGACCTTCATTAAGTAAACTGGCTCCAATAGACTCTGTGGCTTCCAATGTTCTCACCTTCCACGATACCCTGCCCCCATTGGGTTCCTATTATGTAATCGAAGCGGTGAATCCTAACGGACCTTGTGTTCCAACAACACATGGCGCTAACGCTTCTTTTTCGTTATATACAGGCTCATTCTCCAATGGGTATAATAGTATTTCATTAGGCGTTACTTCTTTATCCAATAATGTATCAGCGCTTAAGGTATACCCTAATCCCAATAATGGCTTGTTTACTTTAAATTATTTTATGAGCGGAAGTGATCGTGTTATCATCAGCATCATGAATGAATTAGGACAACAGGCTTACACAGAGCAAAAACAGGCTACTAATGGACTTAATGCAGAACAATTAAATATTTCAAGCCTTGCCGGGGGAATATATACTTTGCGAATACAAACATCACAAGGCAGTTCTGTTCAAAAACTCTCCATTTTCCAGAAATAGGCAAAAAATCTGTTAAAATAATTTTAAAAAAGAGGGAGATATTTTCCCTCTTTTTTATTTCCATTTAATAATTACATTTGGCAATCAAATACAACCCACACTATATATGGCGACAATTAAGAATATTCTAATTCCTACCGATTTTTCTGAAACAGCAATCCTTGCAATAGCTCACGGCGCCAAAATGGCTCAACTATTCAAAGCAAAAATATTCTTGTTACATTCTGTCGAAACAACCCTATATACTGCAGGAGTAGGTGAACCTGTAATGATGCCCGACATCCAGGATATTTACAAAGAAGCAACTGAACAGTTGAATAAAACAGCAGAAGCCTTAAAAACAGAATACGCTATAGATATTGCACCTATTATAGCAAATGGCAGGCCGGCAGCTGCAATTGCCAGTGCAGTAAAAGAAAATAATATTGATATTATCATCATGGGTACTCACGGAGCCAGTGGGTTCGAAGAACTTTTTATGGGCAGTAATGCCCATAAAGTAGTTACTATTGCACCCTGCCCGGTTATAACCATACGACTTACTACAAAAACCATTGGGTTCGCTAATATTATTTTACCTATAGGCAGTTACCTCCATTCTCGCCAAAAGGTAAATAACGCCATTGAGTTGGCAAAAGTGTACGGTTCTACTGTACACATACTTGGCCTTTTGGAAACCAACGACAAGGAGGATGATAGCAAGTTTGCCATAAAGATTGAAACGGTTGAACATGCTTTGAACCATGCTAATATCAAGTACACTAAAAAAATTATACGCGCTACAAATCCGGCAGTGGAAGCTATGAAATTTTCGGAAGAAATAAACGGAGACCTTATCTTAATTATGACTGAGCATGAATCTGACCTTACCGGGATGTTTTTGGGTGCTTCAGCCAAACAGATAGTAAACCATTCAAAAATACCTGTTATGAGTATTCGCCCAGAAGAAACCATGATTGAAACCTTCAGCCCTGATGGCGGAACAGGCACTCTTTAATTGTCATTTTCCGGAATATCCTTCTTTTACCCGTTAAAATGGCCTGATTACAAATATTCTTGCCATATTATTAGTCATATTGGCACTAAGTGCTTGTTAGTTACGTTATTTTTTTGTATAATTGCATCGGTGTAATATCTGAGTTAAACTATTTCAGTCTGCATGTAAAAAAAACTATCCTAATGCGAACTATAGTTGAAAACGAGAAGAACCATTATTTTTTTCCCAAATGATTGGTATTAACTCTTAAATAAATCAATTATGAACAGCGCAACTATACATCGAATCCTTATCCCGGTAGATTTTTCCCCTGCCGGCGAATCTGCCATTAAATACGGAAGCTTCTTAGCGAATAAATACCGTGCAGATATTTTTTTACTTCATATTTTAGAAAACCCCAATGCATATCCGCCCACCTGGTTTACCGATAAAGACCATGGGATAGGCAAAGGTATGATTGACGAAAAGGTAAAAGAAAAGATGGATGAATATGCCGAAGACATCACTAAAAAATATGGTGTATACGTGCAAACCATTATAACAACCGGCAAGCCTGCATTTAAAATTATTGCTACGGTTACCGAACATGATATCGATTTAATTGTAATGGGTACCCATGGTGTACAAGGCTTTGAGGCTTTCTTTATAGGTAGCACTGCCCATAAGGTAGTTAATCTTTCTCCCTGCCCCGTGGTCACTATCCGTGAAGGTTTCCAATCAAGCGAACTAAAATCTATTGTATTGCCTATTGATGAATCACGCTATTCTCGGCAAAAAGTAAGTAATGTATTGCCGCTTGCTGCCAAATGCAAGGCAACTGTGCATGTGTTGGGCATTGTTCAGACTGACGACAAATCTGATATAGCAAAACTTAACATAAAAATTAATACAGTTCAGGAAGCTATTGAGAAGGCTGGACTAGCCTACGTTCGAAAAGTGGTAAAAGGAAGCAATATTGCCATGGAAGCTATGAAATACGCTGAAGAGGTTAATGCTGATTTGCTCTCTATTATGACCGATCACGAATCAGATATGACCGGTATATTTATGGGCGCTTTTGCACGGCAAATTGTAAACCATTCCAAGGTGCCTGTACTTAGCATCAAGCCTATTACCGGCCCCTACGAATCGGCAAGCTGATTTACATTATTATATAATTGCCAATTTAACCTGCATCCTGCATTTTTTTCAGGAATGTTTAGTTATTTTGCAGAAATTTGATTCCTCCCCGAGGAATTCCTCGTTTAAACGACATTTATTTATGCTCACAGGCTTGTTTATTGGTTTGCTTATTGGCTTTTTAGTAGGGTATCTTCTATTAAAAACAACTTTATTAAAAAATAGTACCCCAGCTGGGGAAATAGAAAATCGTTATGTAAGTAAAGAACTATACCAGGATACTTCTGAAAGATTACGCACTAAAGAATCTGAACTGGTTAACTCCACTAAGCAAATTCTGGATTTGAATACACAGCTGGCAACACTACGGACTGAAAAGGATAGTCAAATAGAAAAGTTGAATACCCTAAAACAGGATATTGAGAACCTTCACAATCAATCACGGGAGCAGTTTAAAAACTTGGCTAATGAAATAATGGAGGAAAAAAGTAGGAAGTTTGCCCTGCAAAATAAAGAGAGTATAGAAGCCATTTTGAATCCGGTAAATACGAATCTGAAAAACTTTCAGGAAAAAGTAGAGAAATTATACAGCGATGAATCGAAGGACCGGAACACCTTAAAAGGGGAAATAAGCACACTGATTACTTTAAATAAGCAAATAAGCGACCAGGCCAACAATCTTGCGCAAGCTTTAAAAGGCGACAGCAAAACACAGGGAAACTGGGGAGAAATAATATTAGAAAGAGCGTTGGAGCGTTCAGGGCTTGAAAAAGACAAGGAATATAGAATACAATACAGCTTAAAAAATTCGGAAGGAGACCGCTTACAGCCTGATGTGGTGGTATTTCTTCCTAATAATAAGCACATTATTATTGACGCCAAGGTATCGCTTACTGCATACGAGGCATTTGTAAATGCCCTGACAGAAGAAGAAAAACAACAATATCTGTTAAAACACCTTGTTTCAGTAAAAAAACATATTGACGAACTGAGCAGGAAGGATTATCAATCGCTCATTGATATAAATAGCCTGGACTTTGTGCTGCTCTTCATGCCTATTGAGTCTTCGTTCAGCATTGCATTGCAATCGGATAATGAGCTATTCAATTATGCCTGGGATCGAAAGATTGTAATTGTAAGCCCTACTACCCTGCTCGCCACGCTTTACACCATTGCAGCATTGTGGAGACAGGAAAAACAAGCCAGGAATGTTTTTGAAATAGCGGAAGAAAGTGGTAAACTGTACGATAAATTCTATGGTTTAATAGAAGACCTGCTTGATGTGGGAAAGAAGATGAATGCTGCAAAAATAAGCTATGAAGAAGCTATGAAAAAAGCCTCAAGTGGCCCCGGAAATATAGTTAAACGCATAGAAAACATAAAAAAACTAGGCGCTAAAACAGCTAAATCGCTTGACAATATTTCGACAGAATTGGTTAATAAAGCCCAAGAAGAATAACCGATTCACATGGATTCAATATTCAAAATAAGGCTTCAATATTTCAGGACATTCTCCTATATTTGCAATACTACAACGGGAGATGAAAAAAAGTAGATATCTATATAGCATTGGAATAGCATCGGCTTTTATCATATCGTTAATTAGTTGCTATAGCCCTACAAGGGTAAGTAATCAAAATATAGCAGAAATGTATAAAAATGATATACATGCCCTGCATCCTGAATTTAACCTGGTGCATATTAACGACTCCATTTCGCTGCTTTATTTTAAAATAAATGAAAGTGAACTATTATATGAACGCAAAGCGCTTTCAGATAGTTTTACAGCTTCAATACGTATTTTTTTCAGGGTTACTGTAAACTATGAATCGCCACTCGTCATGGACAGTAACTCTACTATTATACATCTGCAAAGTTTGACTAATAACAGGCAGGAATATGCCGTAGGCTCTATGCCGGTTAAGCTTAGTAAAGGAACACGGTATCTGCTTACGGTAGTAACCTCAGATATGAATAGCAAACGAAATGAAACTACCTATATAACTGCAAACAAAACAGATTTTTCAACGGGGCAAAACTTTCTTGTGCGCGATCCTGTTAATGGACATATTATCTTCTCCCCTGTAATTGATTCCACCATGCGTGTCTCTATTCAATATATGCAGCCTGCCCAAAAACTCTATGTGAAAATATTTAAGAATAAGTTCCCGATTGCGGCCCCACCCTTTAGTTCAGATGAATATAGTTCTCCGCAATTATATGCCGACAGCAGCTTTTCAATAACGATAAGAAACGGTTTATTCCAATTATACTTGAAATCAAAAGGGATATATCACATTATGGCCGATTCGAATGATATGTCGGGACTAACGTTATTCCGCTTTGACGAGAGTTACCCGAATATATCACAAGCCTACCAGATGGTAGCTCCATTGCGTTATATATCCTCCAATGAAGAATTTGAAAAGCTTATAAACTCGAAGACACCTAAACAAGATGTAGATAACTTCTGGCTTACCGCAGCTAGCGGTAATAAGGACCGTGGTCGGGCGCTGGTTCACAACTACTATAGCAGGATACAGGATGCTAATCGTTATTTCGCCTCGTATGAGGAGGGCTGGGAAACTGACCGTGGAATGATTTACCTGATATTCGGGCCACCTAGTTCTATTTATCGCTCATCTGAAGGCGAAACCTGGAGCTATGGCGAAGAACGAAGCTATATGGCACTATCATTCACTTTTATTAAACTTGATAATCCCTTTACAGATGATGACTACGCCTTGCAGCGTAATGTCAACTACCGCAACATTTGGTATAATGCCGTTGACTTATGGAGAGATGGCAGAATTTACTAGCAATAACGGCTTAATTTCCGTTAGTTGGCTCTTAGCTTTCCTTCCGTTTTTTTCTTATCAGTTTCTATCGGTTTCCTGAACACTACATTGTCATCAAATACATCCATTACAATATCGCTATCACGTTCTATTTTTCCGGCAAGCAACTCTTTAGAAAGTTCGTTAAGTACTTTCTTTTGAATGAGCCTTTTAATAGGTCTTGCTCCATATAGAGGGTCGAAACCGGTTTGTCCAAGCCATTCAATGGCTTCATCGGTTGCGCTCAGGCGTATATTTTCCTCTTTCAGTTTATTCACCACTGCATTGAATTGTATCTTCACAATAGCATTGATATTCTTCTTTGTAAGTGGAGAGAACATGATTACTTCATCTACACGGTTAAGAAATTCAGGACGCAATGTACGTCGTAACAATTCCAAAACCTGTTCTTTTGTGGCTTCAAACACTGTTTCCCGATGGCCTTTTTCAACCTTGTCATAATTCTCCTGTATAATATCCGAACCGATGTTGGAGGTCATAATGATAATCGTATTTTTAAAATTTACCACACGGCCTTTGCTATCCGTCAATCGTCCATCATCAAGCACCTGCAACAGAATGTTAAATACATCGGGATGCGCTTTTTCAATTTCGTCCAGCAACACTACCGAATAGGGTTTACGCCTTACAGCTTCGGTGAGTTGTCCGCCCTCATCGTACCCTATATATCCCGGAGGAGCCCCAATGAGGCGGGAAATACTATGCTTTTCCTGGTACTCGCTCATATCTATGCGCACCATATTGTTTTCACTATTAAACAAGTATTCAGCCAAAGCCTTTGCTACTTCTGTTTTACCGACCCCTGTAGTTCCTAAGAAAATAAAGGAACCGAGCGGGCGTTTAGTATCCTGCAAACCCGCACGGCTACGGCGTATGGCATCAGAAACAGCTTCTATAGCCTCATCTTGGCCGATTACACGTTTGTGTAGTTCATCTTCCAGCAACAACAGTTTTTCTTTTTCGCCCTGCAGCATTTTATTAACCGGAATACCTGTCCAGCGCGAAACGATACGAGCAATATCTTCCCGGTCCACTTCCTCTTTCAGCATTTGAGAACCTTTGGCTTTAATGGTATCCCATTTTTTTTCCATATCCTTAAGCTTCTCTTCTGCTTCTTTAATCTTACCGTAACGAATTTCAGCAACCTTTCCGAAATCGCTCACCCGTTCTGCCTGCTCGGCTTCTAACTTAAGGTTTTCAATATCCTTTCGTATCCGGTGAATAGAATTAACCACTTCTTTTTCCGATTGCCATTGAGCTTTAAGGTCAGAACGCTTGTCACTTATTTCGGCAATTTCATGATTCAATTGATTTAATTTTTCCGCATCATTTTCCATTTTTATAGCCTCTCTTTCTATTTCCAGTTGACGTATTTTGCGCTCGGCTTCATCCAAATCAGCAGGAACAGAATTTATTTCCATTCTAAGTTTGGAAGCAGCTTCATCTATCAGGTCAATAGCCTTATCGGGTAAAAACCGATCGCTTATATAGCGTTGAGAAAGCTCTACGGCTGCAATAATAGCCTCATCTTTTATGCGCACTTTATGATGGCTTTCATATTTTTCTTTTATACCGCGCAAAATAGTAATAGCGTCTTCTTCGGTAGGTTCATCTACCATTACCCGTTGAAAACGGCGTTCTAACGCTTTGTCCTTTTCAAAATATTTTTGGTATTCATTCAAAGTGGTAGCGCCAATGGCTCTCAACTGCCCTTTTGCTAAAGCAGGTTTCAGAATGTTTGCAGCATCCATAGCTCCTTCACCGCCGCCGGCACCAACCAAGGTATGAATTTCGTCAATAAATAAAATCACCTCATCAGAAGAAGTAACTTCTTTTACTACGGCTTTTAATCTTTCCTCAAATTCGCCTTTGTATTTAGCGCCTGCAATAAGGGCAGCCATATCAAGGGAAAATATCCTTTTAGTCTTTAAATTTTCAGGTACATCTCCATTTATAATTCGTTGGGCTAACCCCTCTGCAATGGCAGTTTTACCGACACCGGGTTCTCCAACCAATATAGGGTTGTTCTTTGTACGGCGCGAAAGTATTTGTAATACCCTGCGTATTTCTTCATCGCGGCCAATAACAGGGTCTAGTTTACCATTCTTTGCCAATTCATTCAGATCAATGGCATATTTGGCTAAGGCGTTATATGTTTCTTCCTGGCCCGAACTCGTGACAGTACTTCCTTTGCGAAGTTCCTGTATAGCCTTCTTTAAATCGTTTTCGGTAATGCCATTATCCTTCATTAATTGCGAAACAGTATCGCGGGTACCTAATATACCAAGTAAAAGATGTTCTATCGATACATATTCATCCTTAAACTCCTTAATAAAATTAGCAGCCTTAGCCAGGGCTTGTTGAGCCTCATTCGACAGGTATTGACCCGTGGTCCCCCCATTTACTTTGGGGTAGCGTTCAATAATCTTATCTAATGCCTGCCTGAAAATAGGGATATTGACATTCAATTTTTTAAAAAGGAAAGGAGTAACATTTTCATCTATTTCAAAAATGCCTTTAAGCAGGTGACCATTTTCAATGGCTGGGTTGCCATTACCCACAGCTAATTGCTGGGCCTGTTGAACGGCCTCCTGTGACTTTAATGTGAAATTATTTAGGTTCATATTCTATCGATTGTATACTACTACTTATCAAATACCATTCCAAAGTTATATACGCGAAAAAATGGCAGTAGGATACTTAAATATATTCCATTTGAACCGGACAGAATCCGGAATTATAAACTGATGAAAATATTTACTTACCTCTGTATCAGAAGCTTTTGATAGAATGCCTGTCCGTCTGCAGGGGTAATTTCTACAACATAGAAACCGGGAGAAAGCATTGACGTATTAATAGAATTCCCGTAGAAGTTCATATTACTTATGCATTCCCTGCCATCTATCGCATATACTTTAAGTATAGTATTAGCCGGCATAGCAGAGCTGAGAGTTACCCTATTGTTAGCCGGATTGGGATAAAGGCCAATTGCTTCAGGAGCAGGTGTTAGCTCAGACGTTGATAATACGGGTCCGTGACTGTTAACATGGCCAAAAACCGGACGCATCATAAGGGAGCCTGCATACGTAGCCGGGCTCCAACCGGTATTCCAGTATCCTTGATTAGTATTTGCATTATAAACTATCTTGCTTTGACTGTTTGTATTGAGGTCAAATCCGATGTTTATGGAATCCCCATTAGTTTGTATCCAGCCTACATATATAGTTTGTCCTGCCTTGCACACCAATGGTGTAGAATAAGGATAGTATGTAAAACCATTAAGCGTATCACTTGTTCTGGGGGTTGATAGGGTATTGTCTTTAAATATAATTTTACCGGGTGAACCTTGGGGCCCTGAATTATCCCATACAGCCAACGTCATATTATAGTTGGCCGGATTTACGAACATATAGTTGAAATATAACTCAACCCCACGCAACGTATCTTGATTGTTAACAGTAATAGCTTCTGCCAAATCAATAGGGGCATTCCCATTCACAAAATAGGAGGCTTCAGCGGTACCGTCATCGTAGGCATAAAAATCATGAAAAATCTGGTCGAAACTTAAGGTATCATTCCAATAATTGTAATCACCTGTAAATGTGAAATACTGATGAACAGGCATATCAGTAGGACCATTTAAAGCAGTATATGTAAATTTTGATTTGATTGGAATCTTAGTTAAAATCGGATCGTTGCAATATCCAGGAAAAGGGTTTATGTTACCTGTAGGATTATAGCTGGAAAGTGCAGCAGGTATATCTATATGGTAAGTTATTTGTTGAATTGACCCCGTATTATTACGTTCGGTAATATGCAGGGTATCAGCTACATCAGCAGCAGTAAATTGCTCCCAAGGCATATATTCATAGTTTGCCAATATGCGGGGTGATTCATATACAAATGTTACATCATTAAAAATAGAATCTGATGCTGACCTGTGCTTGTTAAGATATACCTCATCAATGTTCCATTGGTCAGCATCGGCTGAAGTACAGGCATAATTTTTAAAACGAAACTGGAAATTATTATCCCTTGCATTAAACCGGATGGTTGTATCAAGCGGTGCCATTGGATGCGTGCTATCAAACACATGTATCATCACCAAATGGAAACCTGTATCAGGGGCAACAGGAGAATAGCCTAAATGGAACCATATGGTTGTCCACGGAGTCTTGCTGGTTCTAAACTGAAGTAGTAGTGAGTCGGCAGTGAGCGGAGCAAATCCTCTTCCGCCAGCTTGCCAATAGAAACTAAACCATATATTCTGATTATCGAAGTTTGGGTAATTCATCCGTATCGGACGCGATGTAAGTGAGTCTGCCGGAAAAGAAGCCCCCGGAGGACACTTGGGGTTATAAGGCCGGCCTTCATTGTTTACCCCATCTAACGTAGCCACACCCAGCGTGGGAGGGCATATTGGATAAGTATTATTGATGAAGGCTGCTTTGTCCATCCATAAATTGGTATCAGGATATGGACCACCGTGGGAAAAATCGTCTTGAAAAGGTAAGCTATCCCTTATTGAATCGTATATAAGCCTCCTGATGGGAGTATGCATTTTTTTAGCCTGGTTGGTATAATTTACAAGATATGGATTCACTCCCAAAGGTGAAAGATGATCGGCATGCTGCTGTCCATATAAAAAAGAAACCGGGAACGCGAAAACTAAGAATAGTATGAGGATTTGTTTAAACTTCATTATTTTATATTTACGTTCATCCATTTGATTACTTCTCTTTCTAATAACGTCTTATTTCCGATAAAATTGTACATTATTGAATTGTATCGTCTATATTGCTTCTGCCGACTTCCAAATTTATTACAGAACCTTTCGGAATTTTAGTCCCGGCCTGTATAGGCCTGTCTTTATATGTTTGACTTAGCACAAAACCTGAAAGTTGGGCAAGAACCATGTGCACCTGTCCTGTTTTTAATCCTGCATTATCAAGTAAATTCTTTGCTTGCCTAAGCGATTTGTCCGTAAGGTCGGGCATTTCTACAAGCGGAGGTAATGTGGAAGTAATATAAAGGTATATGTTTCTGCCACGTTTTACATGAGCGCCCGGATATGGATTTTGGTTTACCACAAGGCCGGGGATACTATTTTCAATAAATACTGAATCAATAATAATATAATTCAACTCTTCGCTTTTTAATACACTCTCTACATCAGAAAGCCTCTTATTACTAAGATTTTGCAGAGTTATAAATTCTCCATGGCGGGTATATTTTGCAAGGAAGAAGCCTATGCAACTGAAAAATACAATTATAAATGCAATAGCAATTGCAAGATTTATTAAAAACAATCTGCTCTTCAGGAAAGCTTTAAGGTCTTTAAACATTCGCAGTAACTTTTTGGGTTAGTGCCTTCTGCTTTTCAAAACCATATTGCAAAATGTTATCAATAAACTGATATGGGGTGTATCCATTTATTGCTGTCTGATGAAATATACAAGTGGCAGGTGTCATTCCGGGGAGCGAATTTACTTCAATAAATATTACTTCTGCTTTCCCTTCCGAAAAAATCCTAACAAAGGCATCAATTCGAGCATAACCTTCAATATTTAGCAGCTTGGCTGCCTTTAAAAACTCTGCTTTCACCGAATCCGATATTTTTTGCCTTAGCACGGGCTCGTCAGCATAACGGGCAGGCGTAATATTTTGACCCTCTCCCGCTAAAAATTTTTCTTCCAGCGATAGCACATCTCCACCCGATAAGGCTTCTGATGCTTCAAATATTTCATATTCCTTTCCCTGAAGAGTATGGTGGGTAAGCATTCCGCCTGTTATTTCAATAAAGCGTGATGCCCCTTTTTTGCTTATCAGTTCTTCCGCCAAAAAGGCCTGCTTTATTGGGAACTCTTCATTCGGACGAATCTTTAATGTATCTGCTGCTTTCTTATCCTTCTCTAATTTATCGCGGAAAATAAGTTTCAGGTAAGCGTCAAATTCCTGTTGCGATGGAATCCTGCGGACAGCAGAACTGCACCCATCGTCAATGGGTTTTGCAATAAACGGTGTACCCAATTTCTCCACCAGCCTTTTATAAACTCCTGATTTATTTTTATCTCCACACTCGTCTTTATTCACTATCAAGTCAGCCGCAACCAGCATACCATTCTCACGAAGTATCCTATCGGTTTCATATTTATTAATGGTGATAGCAGAAGTCTGCACGGAAGAACCATTATATGGCAATCCCACTTTCTCTAATTCTTTTTGCACCGAGCCATCTTCTCCCGGACGGCCATGTAGGGCAATAAAAACTCCATCTACTTCCTTTGCCAATTGAGTATAGCTCACCTTCCGGGGAGGAGATAGTGTTTTTCCTGAAACATATTTATCCGTTATTGCTTTGCAATTTTCTTGTATTTTCCTGATAAAGGGATGTATCTTATAATTCAGAATTTTGTCACGTATGTCATCCGCATTATCTTTTAACAAAACATTAATGGGGATGGTATAAAGGCTATAGTTTTCAGAACTTCCGGCAAGGAAAACAGGCACAGGTTCATATTTGGTGGAAGATGCCAGCTTTTCATAAATATTCCGTCCGCTTTCAACCGATATATGTCTTTCGGAAGAATATCCACCTAATATAACAGCGATTTTCTTTTTAGAAGAAGACGCATTTTTTTCCTTATCTAAAATCTCATCCAGTTGTTTGAGTAATCCGGCATAGGGAGGATAATACATAGAAGAAATCAACCGCTGCTGTATAGAAGTATGAATAATAAAAGTCAAAAACTTAGATGGATTGAGGCCTATCTCTGCTGCCTGGTGGAAAAAGAACGAAGAAGGCAACATGCCCGAAGTAGTATTCGGGTCATTCAAAAAAACTTTTCCTTTGGGAGAAATAAATCCATCAATGCGGGCATACACGTTAAAATGCATATCAGAGAATAGCTTACAACAAGCCACTGATATAGCTTTTATATGTTTTTCGGGTAAATCAATAGGGGTAATTTTCCGCGATAAGCCCGGCAAATATTTAGAACGATAATCAAATATGTTATTCCCTTTGCGAATTTCAGTAGGCGGCAATGCAATCGGATTACCATTCTCATCTTGTATTACAATACATGAAAACTCTTTTCCTTCGAGGAATTTCTCAATCAGTATCTCGCTTTCTCCATCAAAGGCTTCCAATAAAATATCATCCTTTGATTTTTCAAAAGAAGCATTAATGTTGGTCAACAGCTCTTCTGGGTGTAGTATAGTAATAGCATTTTTCTTATGTTTCAATATAAGCGGAAAGCCTATCCCTTCGCGGATATCAGACAGCTCCCGGACAAAGGCAACTTGTTGTGGTTCCTTATATACGCCCCACTCCTTGTAGGTAATCTTGCGCATAAAAAAACTCCTCAACACTGCTTTTTCGAAAGAAGCATAATCGCTTTTTGCAAGCACCGTAGCGCCAATGGAAGAACCCTGGTGCGAAGGCTTCACAACACAAGGTATGCCTATTTTTTTCTTTACCTCTGCATATATTTTCTTAAACGATTTATCTGAAATATCGTTCCTTTTCAGGCTTATATAATTCGGAGTTGCAAAGCCATAGCTTTTCATCCATTGGCGTTGCAGAGCCTTATCCATACCCAATGCAGAGGATAATATCCCTGAACCCGAATAAGGAATTTTCAGGTATTCCAACAAGCCTTGTATGCTGCCATCCTCCCCTCCTGCTCCATGCAGGCAAAGGAAAGCGAAGTCAATATGTTTTTTAAGCTCTTCCGATTTTAATGGAGTGCCTATTTTGCTAAGCATTTCCAAGCGGATATTTCCGGCTTTATCTTCAATAGATTCGGCATATACCTGGAAATTATTAGCAGTTTTAGGCAAATAATTAACCGGGGGATAGAAATCGCGTATACTGCCTTTGTAAATATATTTCCACTCTAACAGAACGAAATTACCAAAGCTGTCAACAAAGATGGGAACCGCATCAAATAACGATTTATCTAAATTATCATATACCGTTCTTCCGCCTGCAAAAGAGACCTCCCGCTCACGGGAAAAGCCTCCGAAAATAATTCCAATCCTCAATTTCATTCTGCCTGTTTTCTAAAAGCTGCAAATATAAGGTAATTACTAACCCCTTCCATTCCCCTGAAAAGGGGCTTGCGGAGGAGCGTAAGCATTAATTTACTAATTTTGTACCCAGCAGGTCGTTCTATCGCTCCATAGTAATATGGGGAGGAAAGTCCGGACAACAATGAGCATCCCGCCCCTGAAGTACGGGGGACACTTGGTAGTAAATACCGGGTGATGGACAGTGTCACAGAAAATTACCGTCTCTGACTAAACCCCAGGGATAAGGGTGAAAACGCGAGGTAAGAGCTCACGATTCTGTAAGGCAACTTGCAGAAGGGAAAAACCCCGGGAGTTGCAAAACCAAATAAGCCTGGGCTTGAGGGTGGCTCGCCCGATCCAAGTGGGTAGGTTGCAGGATTCGCGAAAGCGGACCTATTCTAGCGTAAGCTAGGATAAGATAAATGATAGGATCCTTTTTAATTTATTAGAAAGCAGACAGAATCCGGCTTACAGACCTGCTTTTTTACTTGTTCACCACCACCATCTTCCTTGTACCCTTAAAATTATCGGTGGTGACGGTGTAATAATACTCGCCAGGCGCAAGCGGCTGGTCATAATGCAATTCATGCTCTCCGGCCATTTCTGCTCCTAATTGTTTAGTAAAAACTAACCTGCCGATTACATCAAAAACCTCAAAATGCACATAACTACTACTGCGTGGAAGTGTATATAAAATAGTAGTTTGCGTATTATACGGATTAGGGAAATTGGTAACCAATAATGAATTTGACGAAGTTCCCTCTTGATTATTCTGACTGGCGTTATATAGCATAAGCTTGTAAATAGTATTTCCACTGGCATAAAATAAAGAGTCACCAAACTTGCGGAAACGATTTATATAGGGTAAAGGTTGAGTATTGGGAACTGAGGCAATACCAAAACTACTGTCTAAAGCCCATGTATTGCCTCCATCTGTAGTTTTATATGACATGCCGGTCCAACCACCAATCCAGCCAACGGTATCATTAATAAACCCACAGCCTTCTTCGTCATAGTTAGGGATGAAAGGGTGTTCTGCCCATGTTTTACCGCCATCACTTGTTTTTACAAAATAAGTCTTATAATTTCCTCCTCTGTTTTGAAGGTCACCTGTATATTCAATACTTCCATAGCCTATGTTCCGACTTGGAAAAAATATTTTCCACACATGGTCGGTATCATTCCGGGTGGCTGAATAAACTGTTTGCCAGGTAGTACCTCCATCATTCGTATGTAGAATTACAGAATTAGCTCCGTTTTGCCCGGTAATAAATCCGGTATCTTTACTCCAGAACCAGCCATCTATAAGCCCCACGGATGCATAAGGACTCATGTCGTAAGTCTTCCAGGTTTTGCCACCATCAATAGTTTTAGCTAACACAGAGGGACCAAAATATCTTCCGTATGCATATACAACAGAACTGTTAACTACAGAAATACCGCATATACCTTTAGGACGTGGTGATGGAAAATTAACCGGTGTAAGTGTTTTGCCTCCATCAGTTGTAGCATACATGGGTATAGTATCAGCTGTTACCGTTTGATCACCAAGATTGCCAATAAAGCCGTGCAGAGAATCGATAAATCCAACCGAGCGCAGGTAAGAGTACATACTATCGTGAACCAACGTCCAGGTAATACCTCCGTTTTTTGTTTCAAACACTCTGCCGTAGGTCGAAATCACTCGTGGCAAAGAATTCTCAAATACTATAGGATCAACCAACCAGCCTTGGTTGGGGTTTATGAAATATACGTCGTCAAAACGATATGGGGTTCCAGGTGTGTTAGGATATACCACCCAATTATATTGAGCACATAGATTTGCAGATGCCATGCATAATAGTGCTGAAAGAAAAAGAACCCTTTTTATATACCTACAACTCATTTCAACTGTAAATATAGTTAAATATCTCTTTTACAGACATTATTAATATGCATTTGATTTTTCGCCTATCTTTGAGTTATATACTTTTCTATTGAAAAAATTATTTCCAATATTTTTTGTTTTAGGATTCTTTAGCGTTAGTTCGGCACAAACATGGACCACAGTTGGAGGTGGAATATCTCAAGGAGGTTCGGTAAAAACCTTGTTTGTTTATGATTCTACAATGTATGTAGGAGGATTCTTCTCGTATCCAGGCAACAATATTGTACAGTGGAATGGGAATAATTGGAAAGATTTGAGTTCGGGCGTAAATGCCCAAGTTAATACAATTGGAATGTACAAGGATACTATTTACATAGGAGGATATTTTACTCGGGCAGGTGGGCATTCAGCAGTCAGTATTGTAAAGTGGAATGGAAAATTATTTCATGGGTTACCTTTCACTACTCAGGGAGGAACGATAGAAGCTCTTTGTGCATATGATAGTTTATTATTTATTGGAGGAACATTTGATTCGGTGAACCACAAACATCCTTCCGGGCTTGTTACGTGGAATGGCAAAAAAACAGATTCACTACACATTGCTTACGGAGGCTATTGGGGTAGTTTGCGCATCTTATTCCGATATAAAAATGACCTGTTAATGGGATTCGGGCCACTTTATGCCAGTACTTATGGCCAACCACTTGTTGCGTGGGATAAAAAAAGCCTTTCATACGTTGGCAATAATTATTTTTACACAGGCTCCCTTAATTCATTCTTATACATGAATTCTTTTTGCCTTGCAGACACTACCCTTTATCTGGGTGGCTCTTTTTTGTATTTCGAGAATACATACGCATCCCATCCGGTTAAAGATACATCTAACAATATTGCCATGTGGAACGGCAAAAAATGGTCGGTCTTAGGTAAAGGCATTCACGGAATGGTAAACGCGCTTACCTATTTTAATGGCCTACTAATTGCAGGTGGCAGTTTTGATAGTGCGGGTGGAGAACCTGCTCATAATATTGCGGCATGGAACGGTATCTCTTGGCAACCATTGGGTGATGGATTAAATGGTACGGTGAATGCACTCGCCATATTTGACAGTAATTTATATGCCGGTGGCAGCTTTATGGGAGGCATTGCAGAACTTACAAAACAACAAATTACTCAATTACCAGTTAGCGCTACACTATACCCAAATCCGAATAATGGAGTTTTTACCATTCAGCTATCCTCCATTAATATTCCCTTATCGGTTCAGATTTATAATGTGCTCGGCCAAAAAATCTATTCAGCAACTTCCAGTTCACAAAACATACAGGTCAATTTACCAATTGCCAAGCATGGTGTTTACTTCTACACTATTTCTGCCCCGGGCGGCAGATCAATTAATAGCGGAAAGTTTATCGTAGAATGATTCATTTATGAATAACAATTATATTTGTTTCGAGTAAAGGATTATGAAGCATTTTTTTCTGCTGTATTTTTTTTCGATTTTCCTTTTCCCTTCTCTCAAAGCACAGGATACTATTGTGCTGAATGATGGAAAGAAGATATTGGTCAAATATGCTCATATACGTCAGAAGATTTATTACAAAACCTACGTATCTCCCCGCAAAAAAGATTCTCTCAATAAATCAGACGTAAATTATGTTGTTCATGCTTCGGGATGGAAAATCCTTATGGTTCCGGGTCCTTGGTATAAACCAATTACGATAACACCCGGTGTCGGTTTCAGCACCATGCCTTATCGGTTTTGCTCGATTTTAGGAGATTCGGGTTCAAGTATTATTTCTTACACACCGGTACTAACCCTTAATATAGATTATAGTCCAACCTCTAACTTTAGCCTGGGTATTGGCATTGCCTGGCAATCGGTTAAACTACATCCTTATGTTAGCAATAATGGCAGTTCTTCGGAATATAGCTTTAACCCGCTTTTTCCATCTGTAAATATTCATCCGGGGCCAAACTATTATTTTATTACGCCCAATGGTACCCCTTTATTTGTCGGAAGTAACTCCATAACCGAAAATATTACCCGTTTTAATATAGGGGTTCGCGGACTATACCATATCCGGAATGATGGCGAAGAAGATTTCTACATAGGAGGCCGTATGGGCATCTCCTCATGGACGGACCAAACAGACCCGGAAGGCTATAATTCTCTTAATAGCTTAACGGCCATCAGTATACAGGCAATTATTGGTATTACAAAATACATAAATCAAAACTTCGGAATAAATCTTGAAGGAGGTATCGGTACCCCCTATTTTGTAAATGTAGGGCTCTTATATAAGCTCGATACTGCTAATTAATAATGCCACCTCATTTTATTGTTTCAGTTTTACTATTTTTCTTATCTTTGCCGCCCAATAAATAAAAATAAGATCGAATGTACTTAACATCAGAAGCCAAAAAGCAGATATTCCGTGAACACGGAGGCGCTGAAACGGCAACAGGGACATCAGAATCCCAAATTGCCCTCTTTACTGTCCGCATCAATTTCCTTACCAAGCACATGCAGGAAAACCCAAAAGATTTGGGTACCAAAAGGTCGCTGGTAAACACGGTGGGAAAACGTAAAGCTCTATTAGAATACTTGAAAGCCAAAGATATTGCTCGTTACAGAGTACTTATCAAGAAGCTTGATATCCGTCGATAATTAGTAATAAGGAGTAAGGAATTAGGTGTAAGTGAAAAGGCATAAAATTTGCCTTATCCCTTATTCCTTGCGCCTTATACCTAAATCAAAAAACATGAATATAAAAAACATTAAAATCGCTCTTCCTGGAGAGGGAGAACGGTCTATTACCATAGAAACAGGTAAATTAGCCAAACAAGCTGATGGAAGCGTAGTGGTTCGCATGGGCGACACCATGTTATTAGCAACTGTAGTATCTTCCCAAACGGCTAAAGAAGGTATGGATTACCTTCCTTTATCGGTTGATTACCAAGAAAAATTTGCATCATCAGGACGTATCCCCGGCGGTTTCTTTAAACGTGAAGCCCGTCCTTCGGAATATGAAATCCTTATCTCTCGTTTGATTGACAGGTCTTTAAGGCCTTTGTTCCCGGACGATTACCATGCTGAAATACAAGTGCTGGTATATCTTATTTCTGCCGATGGCCACGTTATGCCCGATTCGCTTGCCGGACTGGCTGCTTCAGCCGCCATTGCCGTATCGGATATTCCGTTTAACGGACCGATTTCTGAAGTACGCGTTGCTAAAATAGATGGTAAATTTATCGTTAACCCTACCTTTGAAGAAATAGAAAAAGCAACCATCGACATTATTGTTGCCGGAACCATGCACGATTTGAATATGGTGGAAGGCAAAATGAGCGAATGCAGCGAAGCTGAAATGATCGAAGCCCTAAAACTGGCTCATGACGTTATTAAGGATCATTGCAAGGCTCAGTTAGAATTGGCTAAAATGGTAGGCGCCGAGAAGAAACGCGAATACTCACACGAAACCAATGATGATACGTTTAAGGAAAACATGCGCAAGCATTGTTACGATAAGTTCTATGCTATTGCCAAAGAAGGAACCGCCAACAAACATATCCGCAATGAAAAGTTTGAAGCTGTTCGCGAAGAATTTATCGCTACCCTTACCGATGAAGAAAAAGAGGAAAAAGGTGGCATGATGAAACGCTACTTTTTCGAAATAGAAAAAGATGCCGTTCGCGATTGCATGCTGAACGAAAAACTCCGTTTAGATGGACGTAAAGGAGATGAAATTCGTCCGATTTGGAGCGAAGTTGCTTACCTGCCTATGGCACATGGTTCAGCAATCTTCACCCGTGGCGAAACCCAATCGCTTACTACCGTTACCCTCGGCAGCAAATTAGATGCCCAGTTAATTGACGGAGCCGTGATTGACGGAACCAACAATTTTATGCTTCACTATAACTTCCCTCCTTTCTCTACAGGCGAAGTGAAAATGATGCGCGGTACCGGACGCCGTGAAATCGGCCACGGTAACCTCGCTTTAAGAGCGTTGAAAGCTGTTATGCCACAAGACAATCCATATACCATACGTATCGTTTCCGATATTTTAGAATCAAATGGTTCATCATCTATGGCTACTGTTTGTGCCGGATGTTTGGCCCTTATGGATGCTGGTATACAAATCAACAAGCCGGTAGCAGGTATTGCTATGGGACTTATCGCTGACCCTAAAACTAAGAAGTTCGCTATCCTTTCCGATATATTGGGAGATGAAGATCATCTTGGTGACATGGACTTTAAAGTAACCGGAACCAGGGACGGTATCACCGCCTGTCAAATGGATATTAAGATTGACGGACTTTCCTACGAAGTGCTTGCACAAGCCTTGGAACAAGCCCGCAACGGCAGGTTGCACATATTAGGTGAAATGGCTAAGACCATTGAAAAACCTAATGCAGATTACAAACCTTACGCTCCTAGAATTATACAAATTAAGATTCCTAAGGAAATGATTGGCGCTGTTATAGGTCCGGGTGGTAAGGTGATACAAGGCATACAAGCCGATACTGGTGCAGTAATTGTAATTGAAGAAAAAGACGGAATGGGTATTGTAGATATTTCATCACCTAACAAAGAAGCTATTGATGCTGCTTTGGCAAGGATTAAAGGAATTACCACATTACCAGAAGCCGGAACAGAATATGAAGGCAAAGTAAAAAGCATTGTTGAATTCGGCGCATTTGTTGAATTCCTGCCGGGAAGAGAAGGACTGCTCCACATTTCGGAAGTAGACTGGAAACGCCTCGACAGCATGGACGGACTGTTTAAAGAAGGGGATATGGTGAAGGTAAAGCTTCTCGCTATCGACCAAAAAACAGGCAAGTTCCGCTTATCGCGCAAGGCTCTTTTACCAAGACCTGAAGGTATGCCAGAACCTACCGAAGAAGAAAACAGCGGATTCCGTTCCGGTGGAGGTGACAGACGCGGCGGTGGAGACAGACGTGGCGGTGGACACCGTAGATAGTCGGATTCCTCGTCATTGCGAGGAACGAAGCAATCTCTATCAACATAAAAGTACAAGCCCTTTCAGAAATGGAAGGGCTTTTTTGTTCATTCTATCCAATATTTAAAATTGGTATATTTGCTTCATCAAAATTTCTTTATAAAATATTGATCACTTATACAAAGGCCAGAAGGCTTTTGTCGATTTCGTTTTGTCTGTTCAGATAAATACGAACAAATTTTATATTATCTAATTTTATAAAGAATACAAATGAAAAATCAACTAAAAATCGCTGTAATTGGAGGTACCGGAAAATCAGGAAAATACCTCATACACCAATTAATACGTCAAGGTTTTCAATTTAAAATCCTTGTCAGAAATCCAGAAAATTTTAAAACAATCACCCCTTTAGCAGAAGTTGTTATAGGTAATGTGGGGGATTATAACTCTGTCCATTCATTAATTGATGGGTGCGATGCTGTAATTAGCACATTAGGCATGGGAAACCCACCAAGTGAGCCTTCCATTTTTAGCCAGTCAACAACCCATGTTATTAAAGCTATGATTGCTTGTAATGTCAAGCGTTACATAGTTACAACAGGCTTAAATGTGGATACTCCCTTCGATAAAAAAAGCGCCAAAACTGCATTTGCTACTGATTGGATGAAAAAAACATATCCGGTTTCAACGGCTAACAAACAGTCGGAATATGACATTTTGACTACGAGTAATATAGATTGGACCTTGGTTCGGCTTCCCTTAATTGAACAAACTGATGCCAGAGGCCAATTAAATATTAGCCTGGAAGATTGCCTTGGTGATAAAATTAGTGCAACTGATTTAGCTTGCTTTCTTATTAAGCAATTATCTGATTCCACTTATATAAAAAAGGCTCCCTTCATAGCGAATATTTAAAAAGTAAAAGCCCTTCTTCGGAAGGGCTTTTTATTAACATTTTCCTTTTAAAACAATTATCATTTTTGCAGCAACATCTTTTTGGTGTCTATTACCGCGCCATTTACAATAAGGCTATAGGAATAAATACCATTGCTCAAATTATCAGGTGTAATATTTAATGTTCCATTACCCGTTTGGCTAAGCTGAACTGTTTTTATCATATTGCCATAGGTATCATAAAATACAATGTTAGCACCCATTGTACCTTCCGGCAGGTAGTAATTAATCTTAGTACCTACACTAAAAGGGTTAGGAACATTTTGATAAAGCAACGGCGCACCTGTTGAGCCCGATAAGGTTATCTCTTGGGTATTTAAAGCAGGGTTTGTATTGTTATTTGAAGTTCCATCTCCATTGCCATGCGGAGCTGTTACGCCTAAACCTCCACAAAGACTATTCAAACAAGAAATATAACTTAAAAATACACTCCTTACACTATCATATGATATAGTAAGATTCTTCAAATTAGTCCGGAGGCTATCAATGGTATTTTGTTGAACAGTATTAACCGAATCTACCTCTTTGATTGCATTGATAGCTGTATACATTACTGCTTCGCCATAAATTGCAAATATATTTGCAGTATCGTGTGTAGTGGTATCTTTAACAATCACCTCATTCCTAAGAGCATACGTAGCACCTGCCCTCTTGAGATTTTGGGCAATAACCCCAATATATGTACCTCCCGTATCAAACCCACCAAGACCATTATATTGGTATGAAACTGGCCTTAATTGACGAATCACTTTAATACCTGAGTTAAAATATGCTACATTCCTTTTAATGGTAGTATCAGAAGGAAAATATTGTCCCAAATATTCAATACCGCTATTTATATTAAGTAAATCAGCACTGCCAACTTGTGGTTGGGAGGCGAAAGGGAATCCAATAGCTACCCCGCCACCGTATGGACCAGGTATAAATAAGGCATAATTTTCATTGTAGCCTGCTATTGTTGCACCTGGTACAATTGAGAAGCAGCCCTTACCATCTGCCTCAAGCCATCCTGCTACTGTTCTTTCAGGAGTATTACACGTTACAGAGTAAGTTGGCATAAAGCTTTTTAATCCGATTACAGCAGGTAAATTAGATGTAGCTGCATCGGTATTTGTTACATAGATACCTATTGAACCATTAGTACTACTAGAAGATTGCAATACATCCAGTTTTGCTACAGGAGTATATGTACATGTAGTCCCTATCGCAACATCAGTTAGTCCAAGATTACTATTTTGTCCTGAAAAATAAAAATCCTTTGCATTAGTGCCCATGTCGTAACCTCCAGAGCCAGTCATTGCTGTTAGTGTAGGACAATATCCAATACCAGTATTAGTAACATAAATCACATCTCCTGTGGAGTTTAAAGCTAATAATCCATTCTTACCAGAATTAGAACCAGGTAGAGATGCATTTGTAAGATCATCAAAGCGTAAACCACTCCAGCCTTGCGCAGGGGAAGCCGCTACAGGACTTGAGGTATTGAATAATACTGTGAAAGGGGCAGCGCCTTTTGCAGTATTTATTTCAAGACGAGTATACACAGGCGAGTTGGTTGGTGCAAAAGTTGACATACCAAGCGTAACTATTTCATTATTATCTCCGAGTTCCATTTGATGTGAGGCAGCAGTTGTTGCATAAGCTCCCACAGCAGTAGAATAGTTAATTGCTCCCGGAGTTACATCTGCTTGGTAACCCAGTGCAGAATTAAATGAACCTGTAGTATTTGTCGCCAGCGCCTGACTGCCATTTGCGGTATTATATGAGCCAGTGATATTACTATTTAAGGCCTGAACACCATTCGCGCTATTAAGAAAACCGTTAATGTTAGAGAATAATGCGTCTGAGCCTACTGCAGTGTTTTCATAGCCTATAGTATTTGTAAATAGGGTTGCATCTCCTAATGCCGTATTAGAATAACCATTATTTGTGCCTGTTGGATTATTTTTATACAAGGCAAATGTTCCAACAGCTGTATTTTGAGTGGTATATTCAACATTACTGTTAGCAAAGTCTTGAGTAAATAAGGCAGAATAACCTACGGCAGTATTTTGAGAAGCATATGTATTACTGGGTAATGCATAACCCATTGCAGTATTTTCGTACCCTGTTTGGTTGGCAGAAAGAGCGCTGTATCCTACAGCTGTATTATAAAATCCATTTGAAGTATTTGTAGGCTGATTTGCATACAATGCACGCCAACCTATAGCAGTATTATACGTAGGGTACGGAGTACCACCATTCGCATAACTTTGAGTATACAATGCCTCTTTACCTACAGCTGTATTATAATAAGCATACGTATTATATTTTAAAGCTTGGTAACCTATTCCTGTATTATCATAGGTATAATTTGCATTGCCTGCATAATTACCCAGAAATGTACAATTATTTACCGCATTAGTATTTCCAGCTCCTACTCCTACATAAATACAGCTTGTTATACCATTATGCCATAATACCATATTACTATCTACCTGGTAACCACTTGTTGAGGTACGGATATTCAAATTTTTAGCTGTAGTTAAGTCCATTAGATTGTTGGCACCTATATAAAACGGTATATTATGACTGGTAGTCCAACCTAAATAAGAAGTTGGAGTTCCTGTCCAAACATTATTCCCAGTAGCTTGGGCATAGGATTTTTGAACAATCAGTCCAGATAATAAAACGGTTAATAAAAAAATGCACTTTTTCATAACATGTAAAATTTATTAGTTAATGATTTGGATACAAAACTAAGATGCCAAATCGCCCAATTTTTCAACTATGTCGTGAAAGACAAAAACTATGTTGTGAAAGACAAATTTCATGTCGCGAAAGACAAATTTTGTGTTTTGAAAAAGCCGGGCTTTTGTAATTTTTGCTTTTCAATTCTTTTATAAAAAGCATCCCGGTAATGCCTGCCGAGTGTAACTTGCTTGTTGTTCCATCCAGGGAAAAGATTATTGAGGGTTATAAAATCATAGGTGCATGAATGTACTGCATCAACAGACAAAATGGTAAATTTATTTACCTTGAGCAATTTCCCTGAATATTTTAAAAACAGGGGGAAACTCACATTCATTAGTGTAAACTCTCTTGCTTCGCTTTTAAGCCACACCACTTTATTCCTGCTACTAACTTCATCAGTAGCAATTAACAATATATCAGAAAAATCAATTTTTAATTTTTCATTCATTTCAGCCACATTAAAGAAAAAAACAGGATATCGTGCTTCTTCTTTATATTGGCCTGGCATGTTTGTATGCGATGCTTCCTCCATACATTTCCAATTAACTGCTACAAATATATATACAATAAAACTATAAAAACAAATTATTATCTTATTTTTTTGTTATTATATCTGAAAAGTCTTAACATTCATATCATAAATTTATCATCCTCCCAAAAAGTCAATGACTATTTTGCTGTAGTCTTTGCATTTATCGGCTAATTGCAACTGGATTTGCCTTTCGTGTTGCGTATATAAAATAATGAAAACCAGATAATAATAAGAAAAAAGGCACTTTATACTCTCGCCAAAAGTGTTGCAATTAGATTCATAAAAAAGTGTAAAACACTGAAGGGTTTAAGATACCTGCGTCTTCTACTCTACTCTATTACCATTTATATACCAAAATATTGTATCTTTGAAGTACATTCGCTTGTTGACCATGCAAAAAATTACGCTCCGACTATTCGCTTTTCTTCCCCTGTATATTTTATCATTCTCCTTAAGCGGCCAAACATGGTATTGGACCAGCCAGGCCGATAGCAGCAATTCTCAAACTGCCAGCCAAGTAGCGGTTGACAGGAATGATAACCCTGTTTATACGGGGTATTGCAGTGGCAGCCGGATGTCTTTTGGGAATATTGGCATCTACATTACAGGCCCCCAAGTTGATTTTCTGGCCAAATATAATAGCTCGGGAAAACCTTTATGGGCAAGAACTGCAACGGCACTCACAGGCTCAACTTATATCTACGGGATGTCTGTAGCTACCGACCGGAATAATGCGATTATAGAGGCGGGCTATTTTAATGACTCTATTGCTTTTGGCCCCTATCATCTACATTCCAATAACTCCAACAATAATAGTTATTTAGTAAAGTACGATGCTAACGGAAATGTACTCTGGGCAACTTCTGCAATTGCTACTAAATCGACCAATTGCGAGAACCTAGCCTATACAGTAGCTACTGATAAGCAAAATAATATATTGTTAACGGGCTATTTTATTGATACGGCATTTTTTGGTAAGGATACTTTGATAGCAGCCTCTTCAACAGATATGTTTTTGGTAAAATATAATTCTGCGGGTAAAGTAATATGGGCACGAACAGCCACCTTAGGTGGAGGAGCTTATGCTTATGGACTTTCTGTAGCAACAGATGACAGTAGCAATGTATACCTTGGAGGCAACATAAATGGTACGGTAACTTTCGGCTCAACACCTCCTTTAAGTGCCACGGCAAATGTATATTTAGCTAAATACGATTCTTCCGGAAAAGCCAAATGGGCAATTAATACGAATGCTATCCCGGGTTCAGAGTATCCTACACCAGTAGTAGTGGACAGAAGCAACAACGTATACATTGGTGCACAATTTAATAATCCATCTATAACATTTGGCAAATCAGTAGTGACTGATGGTGCATCACCTTGCTCTAACTCATTAATAGCTAAGTATGACAGGAACGGAAATCCCTTGTGGGCCGCCTGTGCCGATTTTATATCAAATGCTGAAGTGTGCGTTATTATTGAATCTTCAGCCGCTACTGATCGCTGCAACAATGTGTATTGGTCGGGCTTATGCTCCGATTCTTTTGGTGTTGGCAACGTAAAAGTTACCGTACCAGACGGATGGATTAATCAAAGTACTCCATTTGCTTATATTATTCAGTTAGACTCGAACGGCAATGCCATAGCAGGTGCAGCCCTTGCTAACCAAAATGGCAATTCATTTTCAAATTACATGACGGTTGACAGTATGTCAAAAGCGTTATTTGCATCGGAACTGGATGACCCTGCTACCTTGGTTGTAGGTAATGATACGGTGAATAGGTACTTAAGTAACTCTACTTGTTTTTTAAGTAAATTTGCGGTCGTCCCGGCAATCATAAATAGCAAGAATAATGATTCGATATGCCTGGGCGATAGCATCTCCTTAAAAGTAGTTGCGGTAAAAGGTTCCACTTATACATGGAGTACAGGTTCCACTAATACAAGTATTTATGTAAAGCCGTCCAAATCAACCACGTATTTTGTGGCCATAAATAACGGATGTATTATAGATACCAGTTTTGTACATGTAGTTGTCGGCAATGCCATTGCTGCGGGAATAAAAGGCAAAGACAGTATCTGCAAAGGCACCAGTACCGAATTAGTAGGAAGCGGTGGAGCAACTTATAAATGGAGCACCAAACAAACTACCGACAGCATTAGTGTAACTCCTTTAACTACTACAACATACACACTTACTTCTTATCAGGGAGGTTGTAGCAGGGATACTACATTCAAAGTGAATGTGATACCCTTACCCAATGCAGCTATAAAAGCTTCACCAGGCGACTCTGTTTGCAAAGGCGACAGTATACTACTTAGCGGAAGCGGAGGAATAAGCTACAAATGGAGCAATGGAAAAACTACCAGCAGCATATGGGCTAATCCAGTTACAGGAAACACTTATACATTATATGTTAAAGGGAGTGAATGTTCCGATTCTACTACTATAAAAATTAATAACTACCCACCAATCACAGCCTCTGTTAGCACATTAAAAGATTCTATCTGTCCGCATGGTACTACAACGCTTATAGCAAAAGGAAGCCTTTCGCCTGCAACTTACAAATGGAGCAATGGAGCTACAACATCTTCTATCACTATCAGTGATACAGTTACTACAAAATATGTTGCCATTATAACTGGCCCTTGTAATAGTGTAAAAGACTCCATTACAATTACCGTCGTTCCTCTCCCTAATATTACTATTAAGGGGACTGCTTTTAAATGTTCAGGAAGTACCGATACGCTGACCGTGAGCGGAGCCTCTAACTATATTTGGGATAATGGTTCAACAACCAATACTTACATTACAGGTTCTATAAATGCTGATTCTGTTATTACAGTAACAGGGTTCAATTCCATTGGCTGCCCCGATTCTAAAACTTACACTATCCATGTAGCTTCATCACCGGGACTCTCATTTACTTTTACCAATACTTGTTTAAACAGCCCTGTTAACATACAGGCTGTACCCAGCGGACAAGGGCCTTTTACGTATTCCTGGTCTCCGAGTGGAGAAACAGGTAGCAGTATTATTGTACCGGATACCGGGCAAACCTATAAGGTAACGGTATCTAATGGTTGCAAGACCACACAAACAGTTAAACTTACACCTTCTATTCCTATATTTAGTGCGTGCTGCGACAAACTTATCTTCATTGGTGACGATACTATTATCGTGGCTCAAGGTTTACCCAAGTCTGTAGGTTCTTATTCATGGTCACCAAAAGTAACCTGTTTAGATCCCCCACTCTGCGATTCGGTTCAGGTCAGCCCTACCGTTACTACTACCTACACTGTAATAGGGACTGACTCTTTGGGGTGCCAAGCTGAACGGCTGGTAACTATAGTGGTTGATGTACCTTGCTTTAATTTTATTATACCCAATGTATTTACCCCGACCAATTCAGGGATATATGGCCTGGATAATATATTCTATATAAAAACAAAAGACCTTGATGCATGGTCAATAACCATTTATGACCGTTGGGGTAAAGAAATGTTCAAAAGTTCCGATCCTAACCAGTATTGGAGTGGCAATACCGAAGGCGGAGGGCAAGCGCCTGCAGGAGTATATTACTACATTATAAATGCTACCTGCCAGCAAACCACTTTCAAAAAAGATGGCTTTGTGCAGTTGATAAGGTAATTCAGGGCTATGCCTCTACAGGCGTCTCCTCTTTTTCAACCACCAGATTTTCTATAATGAAATCCTGGCGTTCAGGTGTATTCTTACCCATGTAGTACTTTAGTATCTCTTCAATAGAACTATCTTGTTTATTTATAATAACCGGTTGCAAGCGTATATCCTTCCCGATAAAGAACTTAAACTCATCAGGAGATATTTCACCCAACCCTTTAAAGCGTGTTATCTCGGGTCTTGTACCAAGTTTTTTAATTGCGTTCTGTCTTTCGGCATCTGAATAGCAATAAATAGTTTCCTTCTTATTTCTTACGCGGAAAAGCGGAGTTTCTAATATATATAAATGTCCATTTTTAACCACATCAGGGAAAAACTGAAGAAAGAAAGTAAGTAGCAATAATCGTATATGCATACCATCTACATCAGCATCGGTGGCCACGACCACATTATTATAGCGCAGTTCTTCTATTCCATCTTCAATATTTAAGGCGCTTTGTAATAAACTGAATTCCTCGTTTTCGTAAACAATTTTTTTGGTAAGTCCGTATGAGTTCAGTGGTTTCCCTTTTAGGCTGAATACGGCTTGTATATTAGGATCTCTTGCTTTGGTAATTGAACCACTGGCAGAATCACCCTCGGTAATGAATAAAGTAGTTTCGAGTCTGCGTTCAGCATTTTCATTGTAATGGCGACGACAATCGCGGAGTTTCTTGTTATGCAGACTGGCTTTCTTGGCGCGCTCCCTGGCAAGCTTTTCTATGCCGCTCATAGCCTTTCGTTCCTCCTCGCTTTGCACAATCTTATTAAGAAGTTCTTCGGCTACCTCCGGGTTTTTATGCAGAAAATTATCAAGCTCTGTCTTTATAAAATCTCCAATGAAGGTACGTACCGAAGGACCTTCGGGTCCCATATCCTGCGAACCAAGTTTAGTTTTTGTCTGTGATTCAAAAATAGGCTCCTGAACCTTTATACTAATGGCTGCAACAATAGACTTGCGTATATCTGCAGCTTCAAAATTTTTCTTGTAAAATTCCCGTAAAGTCTTTACTACCGCTTCACGAAAAGCAATGAGATGTGTACCACCCTGGGTGGTATGCTGGCCATTTACAAAGGAGTAATATTCTTCGCTGTATTGTTGCATGCTATGTGTCATAGCTAACTCAATATCATCGCCACGCAAGTGAATAATCGGGTATAAGATAGGCCCATTAATATTGCGCTCCAATAAGTCATGCAGGCCTTTTTCCGATTCTATCTTCTGCCCATTGAACTTAATTTTAAGTCCCATATTCAGGTATGCATAGTTCCACAACATACGTTCCACATGCTCAGTGAGGTAATGGAAATTATGAAAAATACTCTCGTCTGCCTGAAAAGTCATCATAGTACCATCATGCTCATCCGACGAGGCAATGCTGTGGTCTTTTAGTATCTCTCCTTTATTAAATTCTATTATTTTAGTTTTGCCTTCCCTAATTGATTGGACTTTGAAATAAGAAGAAAGCGCATTAACAGCTTTGGTACCCACCCCATTCAGTCCAACGGATTTTTTGAATACTTCTGAATCATATTTGGCTCCTGTGTTTATTTTGGCTACACAATCCATTACTTTGCCTAATGGTATACCCCGGCCATAATCACGTACCATAACGTTCTTCTCTTTAATGGTTACTTCTATTGTTTTGCCAAAACCCATGCCAAATTCATCAATAGAGTTATCTATCACCTCTTTAAGTAACACATAAATACCATCATCAGGTGAAGAACCATCCCCTAATTTGCCGATGTACATACCTGGGCGGAATCGTATATGGTCTTTCCAGTCAAGCGACCGGATACTGTCTTCTGTATATTTTGCTGTCATAGTATTTTTCCTTCTTTGCATTGCAAAATTATAGTAAACTGCCCTTATAAACTATTGCCAGGGACTGATATTATGAACAGGTTTTGAAACACTCCTGCTTGCTGTAATTTATAAGGGTGATTTTTTCCTACCTTTGCCAACTTAAAAAATGGACGCAGAAAAACTATATTCATCTAAAGCGCCTGAACCAGTTGGCTCATACCCACATGCCCGCAAGGTGGGGAACTTGCTTTTTCTGTCAGGCATAGGCCCGCGTGAAAGAGGTACAAAGAAAATACCCGGAGTTACGCTAGATGAAAAAGGCAATATTATTTCTTACAATATAGAAGCGCAATGCCATTCGGTGTTCAATAATATAAAAACAGTACTTGAAGAAGCAGGCTCTGGTTGGGATAAGATGGTAGATGTAACTGTATTCCTAACCAATATGAAAGCTGACTTCCAAACTTATAACCGCATTTATGCTGAATACTTTAAGGAAAATCAGCCTTGCCGTACAACTGTGGAGATAAAATCGCTCCCCACTCCTATTGCAATAGAATTAAAAGTAATTGCGACGATCTAATCGTCTTTCAATACCCTTATGAACAAATTCCCACAATACGACAGTCTTGATCTAAGTTCAATCAGTAAACAAATACTTGAAAAATGGGCTATCGAAAAGACCTTTGAAAAGAGCGTCTCTTTATGTGATGGTGCAAAGACATTTACTTTTTATGAAGGGCCGCCTTCGGCAAATGGTATGCCTGGCATCCACCACGTAATGGCAAGAACGATAAAAGATATTTTCTGCCGTTACCGCACCATGAAAGGTTTTAAGGTTGAAAGAAAAGGCGGATGGGATACCCACGGATTGCCTATTGAACTGAGTGTAGAAAAAGCATTGGGTATAACCAAAGAAGATATTGGCAAAAAGATAAGCGTGGAGGAATACAATACGGCTTGCAGACGCGAGGTGATGAAGTACAAGGATAAGTGGGAAGAAGTAACCCAAAAGATGGGCTATTGGGTTGATATGGAAAAGCCTTATATCACTTTTGACAATAGCTACATTGAAAGCGTTTGGTATTTGCTAAATGAATTATACAAGAAAGATCTGCTTTATAAGGGGTATACCATACAGCCTTATTCATGGGCCGCCGGAACGGGGCTCAGCTCACATGAACTTAACCAGCCGGGATGCTATAAAAATATAAAAGACACTTCGGTTACTGCGCAATTCAAGATTATCAAGGATGACACATCATCTGGACTATTCTCAGATGACCTTGATATATTTTTCCTCGCTTGGACAACCACACCCTGGACACTACCATCTAACTGCGCGTTAGCAGTAGGTAAGAATATAGAATATGCTTTGGTAAAGACCTATCAACCTTATATGGGAAACCCCATCAAGGTGATATTAGCAAAAGAATTGATGCATAAATATTTCCATGAAAGTGCTGCCGAAATTCCGATGGAAGACTACAAGCATGGAGACCGCTATGTGCCTTACAAAATTGAAAAAACCTTTAAAGGAAGTGAATTGGCAGGCATAAACTATGAGCAGCTAATGCCCTATGTAAAGCCCAATGGCGATGCTTTCCGGGTAATTATAGGCGACTTTGTAACTACCGATGATGGTTCGGGTATTGTGCACACTGCTTCACTTTTTGGTGCAGATGACTTTCGTGTTTGTAATCAAAATAATATTGCCGCTATTTATGTAAAAGACGTGGATGGTAATAATGTTCCCTTGGTAGATAAGCAGGGCAAATTTGTAAAAGAAGTTACCGACTTTGCCGGAATGCATGTGAAGACCAAGGAAGACCAGGAGCACCCTGAAAAATCTACCGATCTGGCTATTGCATTAAAACTCAAGAAAGAAGGTAAAGCATTTAAAATCGAAAAAATTGAGCACAGTTATCCGCATTGCTGGAGAACTGACCAACCCGTAATTTATTACCCGCTTGATTCTTGGTTCATTCGCACTACAGCTATGAAAGACAAGATGATCGAGTTGAACAAAACAATCAACTGGAAACCTGAATCAACCGGGACAGGCCGATTTGGCAACTGGCTGGAAAATATGGTTGACTGGAACCTGTCTCGCTCCCGTTTCTGGGGTATTCCATTACCTATTTGGCGAACGGAAGATGGCAAGGAAGAAATTTGCATCGGTTCGTATGAAGAATTAGAGAAAGAGGTGAAAAAGTCCATTGCCAAAGGCATTATGACAGAAGAGGATTTAAAGAAGAGCAAATGGAACACCGAAGATAGGGACATTCATAAACCTTATTGCGATAATATCTTTTTAGTTTCTCCAAACGGTAAAAAAATGTTCCGCGAATCAGACTTGATAGACGTCTGGTTCGATTCAGGTTCTATGCCTTATGCCCAATGGCATTATCCTTTTGAAAACAAAGAAAAGTTCAAGGAAAACTTCCCTGCCGATTTTATTGCTGAAGGTGTTGATCAAACAAGGGGCTGGTTCTTTACCCTTCATGCTATTGCCAGCATGTTATTCGATTCAGTTGCATTTAAAAATGTGGTTTCTAATGGACTTGTATTGGATAAGCATGGCAATAAAATGTCGAAACGGCTTGGCAATGCTGTCGATCCATTTGAAATACTGAACAAATATGGTGCCGATGCCACCCGTTGGTATATGATAAGTAATGCACAACCCTGGGATAACCTTAAGTTTGATGAGGAAGGAATTACGGAAGTGCAACGTAAATTATTCAGAGCGCTTTACAATACCTATGCCTTTTATGCGCTTTATGCCAATATAGATGGATTTGCTTTTATAGAAAAAGAAATACCTGTAAGCCAACGGCCTGAGTTGGACCAATGGATACTTTCCGTATTAAACTCACTTATAAAAAGGGTAGATGAATTTTATGAATCATATGAACCCATGCGGGCAGCAAGGGAAATTGAAGCCTTTGTTACCGACCAGTTGAGCAACTGGTATGTGCGTCTGTCACGCAGACGTTTTTGGAAAGGCGAATACAGTGAGGACAAAATAGCTGCTTTTCAAACACTTTACACCTGCCTTGTAACCATTACCAAGTTAATTGCCCCAATTGCTCCCTTTTATTCCGAGCACTTATATACGGACCTGAACAATGTTTCGCATAGAGAAAATGTACAGAGCGTGCACCATGCCTTGTTTCCTTCTTTTACTGAAAAGGATATTAATCCTTCCCTGGAAGAAAGGATGGATTTGGCTCAGCGTATTTCATCGCTTACCCTTGCATTGCGCAAAAAGGTAAATATACGGGTTCGCCAACCCCTGAACAGGATATTGGTACCCATTCTTGATGAAAACCAGAAACATCAGATTGACAGCATAAAAGGCCTTATATTAGCCGAAGTGAATGTTAAGCAACTGGAGTATATTCATGATACAGAAGGCATGCTCAACAAAAAGATAAAAGCAAACTTTAAAACGCTTGGTAAAAAACTGGGCCCCTTGATGAAAGAAGGAGCCGCTGCCATAGCTAATTTTACTCGTGAACAGATACGTGAAATTGAAACAAAAGGTACCTATACGCTTATCCTTTCTGCCAAGCCGGTTGAATTAGTTTTAAGTGATGTAGAAATAACTTCGGAAGATATACCCGGCTGGCATCTTATGTCGGATGGCAAACTGACTGTTGCTCTCGATAGCACGGTAACAAAAGAGCTTGAAGAAGAGGGAATTGCCCGTGAATTGATAAACCGCATACAAAATCTGCGAAAGGAAAAAAAATATGAAGTAACTGACAAAATAAAACTTCAAATAAAAAGAAATGCAACGTTGGAGAGAGCCATTGAGAATAATTTTGCATACATTTGCAGCGAAATTTTAGCCAGTTCTTTCGAAATGGTTGATAATCTTGACGAAAGACAGGCAATAGACATAGAAGTAGCGGAAAATCTAAGCGCTTCTATTTCTATTAACAAGTCTAATTAAGGTGCGATGAAAAAGAAAACCGCAAAAAAGACCGCGAAAGCTAAAGTAGTAACTTCTAAAAAGGTAGCTCCTAAGAAGAAAGTTATGAAAAAAGCTAAACCGGCCGCTAAAAAAAGTAAACCTGTTCTAAAGAAAAATAAACCAACCCCAAAGAAGGTTTCTCCTGTGAAAAAGAAGATGGAGAAAAAACCGCTAAAAGCTAAAAAAAAGCCAGAACCTAAAAAAGTGATGAAGAAACTAGAACCTAAGAAAGTAAAGGCAGAAGTAAAAAAAGCACCTGTTAATACCGTAAAAAAGACAACCCAGTCTATAAAACCAGCGCCTAAAAAAGAAAATAAGCCGGTTCCTGCAGAAAAAGCAGAAATCAAAAAAGTTAGCCCTGCTATAACAGCTCCTGTATCTGATCCGAACGAAAAAAAGAGTTACACGGAAAAAGAATTAGCTGAATTCCGTGCACTTATTGTTGGCAAGTTAGATCAAGCAAGAAAAGACTATGACCTGTTGAAAAATACATTGTGCCATACAGATGATCACGGTACTGATGATACCTCACCAACCTTTAAGGCATTGGAAGATGGTTCGGATGTATTGACCAGAGAGGAAACAGCCCAGCTTGCACTTCGCCAGGAAAAATTTATACAAAACCTTCAAAATGCGTTAGTACGCATTCAAAATAAAACCTATGGAATTTGCAGGGTAACCGGCAAATTGATTCCTAAGGAAAGATTGATGAGGGTACCTCATGCCACTCTTAGCATCGATGCCAAGATGGTACAGCAGTTCAATCAATAGATACAGTAAGGTCACGTGAAAAGGCCTTTGCTCATCATATTGTTAGTGCTGGTTTTAGACCAGGCGCTCAAAATCTATATTAAAACCCATTTCCTCCTTCAGGAAGAGTATCGTATTACCAATTGGTTCATTATACACTTTACTGAAAACAATGGCATGGCTTTTGGCATGCAGTTTTCAGGGCAATATGGCAAGATATTCTTAAGCGTATTCCGTATTGCAGCCTTAGCTGCTATAGGCTATTATCTATGGACTTTGGTTAAACGGCATGCACACCAAGGCCTTATAGCCAGTTTTGCCCTCATATTTGCCGGGGCAATGGGCAATATACTCGACAGTGCTTTTTACGGAGTCCTTTTTAGCGACAGCAGCTATGAGCTTGCCAAGTTTTTACCCAAAGAAGGGGGCTATGCCAGCCTATTACACGGAAAAGTAGTAGATATGCTCTACTTCCCTTTAATTGAAGGACATTTTCCATCTTGGGTACCATTTTGGGGCGGTGAAGATTTTTTGTTTTTCCGCCCAGTATTTAATCTTTCCGACTCAGCAATTACGGTGGGAGTTATTCTAATACTCCTGTTTCAAAAGAAATTCTATCCAAAGAATCCTGTTAGCATTACAGAAAGTATATAAGCCTTAGCTTACTATTCTCCATCCCCATCAGTCCCGCTTTTTTTGTCTTTGCGTTGAGCTCTTTGCTGAGTCATATAATCTTTCAACTTTTGCTGTTGATCGGGAGTAAGAATAGAGCTTAATTGGGCTTTATAATTCTGATTATTTGTCTTATTAGCGCTTTTTAAACTTGCAGGGTCATTGGCATATTGTTGTTTATTGGCCTCACGGGCTTTAATATAGCTTTCTGCTATGGGTTGCAGTTTTGATACTTGGTCGGAGGTAAGTCCACACGCTTGATTAATACGGTCTACTAATTTAGTTGCTTTGGCATTGGTTTTATCCTGGGCATTAACCATTACAAGACCTGCCAGCAAAATACTGAATGTTAAAATGAGTTTTTTCATATCGTTTGATTTGAAAGATTTGACACCAGTATATCGCCAAGGTTTAAAGATACCTTTCGATAATCTATGACCTTCTTCTTCTCCAGTTAGAAATTCCTGTGCTTTCAGAAACAGCATTTGACTGTGCTCCATTATTTTCTCTTTTTGAAACAAAAATATCGGCAACGAGTGCTGCTAACATATCCTGTTCGCCGTTATCAGGAAGAGCCCTTAGCATTTCAGGTTTAAAATACTGTACGACAAAATGCGTATCGAACTTGCCAGATGTAAATGCTGCATGCTGCATTACAAATTTGCAAAATGGCAAGGTAGTTTCTACTCCTGATATTTTATATTCATCAATCGCGCGAATCATTCGTTGTATAGCTTCCTCGCGGCTTGCACCATAGGTAATTAGCTTGCTAATCATGGAGTCATAATAGATAGGTATTTCCATTCCTTCTTCAAATCCATCATCTACCCTCACACCAGGACCTTTTGGCGGATTGTATACGCGCAGTTTGCCAATATCGGGCAGGAAGTTATTCGCAGGATCTTCCGCATAAACACGCACTTCTATAGCATGTCCTCGCATTTCAATATCCTCTTGTTTAAAGCTTAATTTATTGCCACGTGCTACATTAATTTGTTCTTTTACCAGGTCTATTCCAGTAATCATTTCTGTTACCGGGTGTTCCACTTGTAGGCGAGTGTTCATTTCCAGGAAATAGAAATTGAGGTTTTCATCCAACAAAAACTCAACAGTACCTGCACCGGAATAATCACACGCTTTTGCAATGCGCACCGCACATTCGCCCATCTCCTTTCGTATTTTAGGCGTAAGAACCGAAGAAGGAGCTTCTTCAATTACCTTTTGATGTCTACGTTGAACAGAACATTCTCGTTCAAACAGGTAAACAGCATTACCATGATTATCACCCATCACCTGTATTTCTATATGGCGGGGGCCCTTTACATAACGTTCAATAAATACAGCACCATCACCAAATGCAGATTTTGCTTCACTAGATGCCAATTTTATCTGTTCCTCCAAAAGTTCAATATTCTCTACAACACGCATCCCTTTACCACCTCCACCTGCACTCGCTTTAATAAGTACGGGCAGGCCAACCTTTTTAGCTACTTCTATAGCATCTTTGGTATTGGTAATGGCTCCGTCGCTTCCAGGAACCATAGGTATATTATGCTGTTTTGCCGCATGTTTAGCAGAAAGTTTATCGCCCATCATTTTCATAGCCTCTGCAGATGGGCCAATGAATATAATTCCTGCTTTCTTTACTTTATCTGAGAATGCTGCATTTTCTGATAGAAAACCATAACCGGGATGTATACCATCTACATGCAATTGCTTGGCAACTTCAATAATCTTATCGGCATTTAAGTATGATTTAGCTGATTCAGGAGGACCAATGCAAACCGCCTCATCAGCATAGGTTACAAATGGAGCTTTTCGGTCTGCTTCTGAAAATACCGCAACGGTTTTAATCCCCATGTCGCGACAAGTGCGCATAACCCTTAGGGCTATCTCTCCACGGTTAGCAACAAGGATTTTCTTCATAAGCATCTACTTTATTTAACCATCAGGCTGAGACCTGAGTTTTCAATACCTGGCTAACCAAATCAGCGGCTTCCTGTAATAATATAGCTGAAGAAACTTTCAGACCTGAATCATCGATAATTTTCTTTGCTTCAACAGCATTCGTGCCTTGCAAACGAACTATAATAGGCACTTTTATTTCGCCTATGTTTTTATAAGCATCTACGATACCTTGGGCAACACGGTCGCAACGTACAATGCCACCAAAAATATTAACAAGAATTGCCTTTACCCCTTCTTCCCTTAATATAATACGGAAGGCTTTCTCTACACGTTCAGCGTTCGCAGTGCCACCTACATCAAGAAAATTGGCCGGATTACCCCCTGCCAGTTTAATAATATCCATAGTTGCCATAGCTAAGCCTGCACCATTGACCATGCAGCCTACATTGCCATCTAGTTTTACAAAGTTTAGTTTATTATCGGCTGCTTCAACTTCTATTGGGTCTTCTTCAGTAACATCGCGCATAGCGGCATAGTCAGGATGGCGATAAAGTGCATTGCCATCCAACACCATTTTACAATCTACGGCTATTATTTTTTCATCGGTAGTTTTTAGTACCGGATTAATTTCAATCATAGATGCATCAGCACTTAAGTAGGCTTTATAAACCCCGGTTACAAACTTTACCATAGCTTTAAAAGCATCGCCCGAAAGGCCAAAATTGAATGCTATTTTACGAGCCTGAAAAGCTTGTAGGCCCACCTTAGGGTCAATTTCTTCTTTAAATATCAGTTCAGGAGTATTAGCTGCCACTTCTTCAATTTCCATTCCTCCGGCTTGAGAATAAACAATCATATCACGTCCTTTTTGACGGTTGAGCATTACACTCAGGTAAAACTCTTTGGTTGGGGTAGCGCCCGGATAATACACATCTTGGGCAATAAGTATTTTATGTACTATTTTACCTTGTGGGCCTGTTTGCCTTGAAATAAGATTCATACCCAATATAGCTGTTGCTTTTTCCTTCACAGCATCCATTGAGGTAGCAACCTTTACTCCGCCTGCTTTTCCCCTGCCACCAGCATGTATCTGTGCTTTTACCACCCACACCTGGGTGCCCGTTTGTTTCTTTAATTCGTTGGCAGCAGCAATTGCTTCGTCAACCGTATTGGCTACTATTCCTTCTTGTATAGGAACTCCAAATTGTTTTAATATTGATTTACCTTGATATTCGTGAAGATTCATAAATTAGCTATGAAATATGAGTTATGAAATATGAGTTTTAGGGCAGCAAGTTAATAAGATTTGACTTCCCCAAAACAAAAAATCCCTGACCTTTTTAAGCCAGGGATTTTATATTATAATTTTTCTTGCTTTTTTACTTGCTGGTTTCTTTCTTCTTGTAACGGGTATTAAACTTATCAATACGTCCTGCGGTATCAACCATCTTGATCTTACCTGTATAGAACGGGTGAGACATATTGGATATTTCAAGCTTAACAAGGGGGTATTCGTTACCATCTTCCCACACTATTGTATCTTTGGTTTCAGCAGTTGATTTGCTAAGGAATGAGTAATTGTTAGAAACGTCTTTAAAAACAACCAAACGGTAATTTTCAGGATGAATGCCTTTTTTCATGTCTTTTTTAAAATTGGGCTGCAAAGATAGGAAAAAAATAGATATATGGTATACTGTATGAGATATAATTGAAAAATATCAGGCAATGGTACTTATTTTATATTTAAAATCTACCATTCAACATTTCATTGTATTTTAGTGCAACTATTTTAAGGAAACTATCATGCAGAGTATGCACATAGCCGTTGCAGGCAATATTGGCTCAGGGAAAACCACCCTTACCCGCTTATTATCAAAACATTATAAATGGAAGCCCCATTTTGAGGATGCCGATGAAAACCCCTACTTGAATGATTTTTATGAAGATATGCAACGCTGGTCATTCAACCTGCAAGTATCATTTTTGCATGCCCGCTTAGCGCAAATACAGCAAATACGCAAGAATACGAAGACGGTAATCCAAGACCGTACCATATACGAAGACGGGTATATATTCGCTCCCAATCTGCATTCGATGGGATTAATGACTACCCGCGACTATGAAAACTATATGGCCCTTTTTAATGTGATGCTTGAACTAGTACAACCGCCCGATTTGCTCATTTACCTGCGGGCAACGGTACCCACACTCGTAAACCAGATTCAAAAGCGAGGCAGGCCTTATGAAGAATCCATACGCCTCGATTACCTGAAAAGGCTCAATGAACGTTATGAAGCCTGGATGGACGACTTTCAAAGCCAGAAAAAAACCAAGGTGCTTGTAGTGGATGTGGATGAGAACAACTTTTCCGAAAGCGCAGAAGACTTGGGAAAGGTTATAAACCTGATAGACCGAGAACTTTTTGGTGGACTATTTTGAGGATTGGAGTTAAACCTGTGTCCTCTTCCCCAACTCTATAACATCCATATTTTTTATATCGTCTCCGTCAATTGTAAAACGCACCATCGTTCGCATTAAGTGGAAACCATGTGTTCCGGCTGCACCCGGATTAATGTGTAACAGGTTCAAGTTTTTATCGAATATCACTTTTAATATGTGGGAGTGGCCGCAAATAAAAATATCAGGCTTCGATTCTTGCAATAATCTTTTTAAAGTTGGATTATAATTTGGTGGATAGCCTCCAATATGGGTTATCCACACCTTTTTCTTTTCGCAGATAAATATTTCATTTTCGGGACAAACAGCTCGTACTTCTCTCCCATCAATATTACCATATACGGCTTTTACCGGTTTTATGCCTGCAAGGGTATCGTACACTTTAATACTACCTATATCGCCAGCATGCCATATTTCATCGGCTGCGGAAGCGTAGCGGCATATAGCGTCATCTATATATCCGTGTGTATCTGAAAGGAGAAGAATTTTACGCATTCCAAATCTATACCGGGAATGAAATATAAACTGCTATAAGTGAAACTATAAAATAACTTACCAGTGATTGGGCGCCTGCATAATCTTTTGCAATACGCTGACCTAAAAAGAGGCATAAGAAAGTGCCTGCACACAAACAACTCGCATAAAAAGGAACTATTACTTCATGTGACTTGTATAATATACCCAATCCTATTAAAGATACCGTTCCTGATGACAACTCCATAGCCGTCAATACCGCAAACATCAATGGAGTAAAAGGATTTAGAAAAGTTTTACCAAAATGCTCCTTATTAAATGCAAGTTCGCTCTTCCAATTGAATAGTTTATCGAGAGAGGATTGTAAAAAAAGGATGCTGAAAAAGGCCCCGGTAAAGAAAAGTACTATTATGTGAGCATCCGCTTTCAAACTTATTCTTTTTCCAATACAAAATCCTGCTGCATGGTAAAGGTACCCAGTGGTGAATCGGGTAACGAAAAAGCCTTCGATGTACCCTTGTATCCTTGCGCAGCAACTTTTATTTTATACTTCATATTAGCCTTCAGGGTTATGAAGTATATACCATCAGCATTAGTAGTTATGTTAGATACTTTGGCGCCTGCACTGTCTGAAATATTTACATGCGCCTCAGGAAGAGGGCCTCCCTTCGAACTGGAGACCTTACCACGTAAAATGGAATAGCCTTTTGGCTTGGCATTAGCATTCTCGGCAGACAAAACAGAATAGTTGGAAAGATTGACTATATAAAGATCCCTTTTACCATCTCCACCCTTGCGGTTACTGGAAATATAACCGGTCCGGGCATCTGCTGAAATGGTGAAGCCTTTTTCATCGTCAACCGTATTAATTGGATAGCCAACATTAACCGGAGCAGTCCACTTGCCACTGTCATTCATCGATGTTCTGAAAATATCGTACCCCCCCATAGATGCGTGTCCGTCAGAGCTGAAAAATAAGGTACGGCCGTCAGGAGCCATAAAGGGAGCACCTTCATCATATTGGCTATTTACCATAGGCCCCAGGTTCTCAGCTTCCGTCCACTCTGTTTTACCTATCCTGTCTGATTTATATAAATCGGCACGGCCATATCCGCCCGGTCTTTCACTGGTAAAATACAATGTATTACCATCGGGAGAAAGGCATGCACCATCCTCGTAATAACTGCTATTTACTGACTTCCCGAGAGCTACCGGAGCGCCCCATTTTCCTTTAGATGATTTTTTTGACATATAAATATCGCCTCCTCTTGATGCCCCATGTATATTATTCTTGTAAAGAAATATATAATTGCCGTCAGGTGAAATACTGGTACAGGAGGTATGAGCATAGGCTTCGTTAACATCCCCATCAATTGGATAGGAAGGCCCCCAAGTGTTTTTACCACTGTCCCATTTACAAATGTAAACATTATCATAAAGCATACCCGGATCGTCAGATGCACGCATATTGCCAACTACTAAAGGACGATTCGAGGTAAATATAAGGCGACTGCCATCGGCTGTTACAGATGGGCTTTTTTCATCATACTCTGAATTAATGGCATCGCCTGCATTGTTGACAGTAACATTTACAGGCTGGGGTTCCATTTGCTTTGCCAATATACATTCTGCAATATAGTGGTCAACGTCATCATTTTTTAATCTTTCCTGGCTCTTTATATATTTCCGTTTATGTGCCGAAAATTCATAAAGTGCTTTGTTTACCTGATCCTCCTGCAAGTAAACTATTCCAAGAGTAAGGTGTAAGTCTTCATTGGCATTGCTGTCGATGCTTTCTGCTCTTTCCAAATATGTTAGGGCTTTTTCAGGTTGTTCCAATGCATAATAACATTGCCCCATGCGATAAAGGATGGAACCATCATTAGGTTTTGCTGTATTAGCCTCTGAATAAAGTTTTAATGCCTTATTGATATCACCGGCCAAAAAAGCCTGTTTGGCATTAAATGTTTTTATATCTACTCCGGCATCATCAATTACAGACGTCTTTTGATTTTGGGAAAAAAGACAATTACTAATAAATACTAAGCAAATAATTACGTTTATTTTCTTCATGAATCAATTTTAAAAAATCAAATATAGCTCTATTTATATCGTATGTGTTGACTCGTATTTCAAAATATTTCAACAACCTTATTGTTAATTGATAATCAAACCCTGAGAGGGTACAATTATTCCACTACCTCCAGCAAGGTTCGGAAAGCGGTAAACTTATCGCCAAACATATCAATGGCCTCTTTTTGCAAACGGGGTGCATGATTTGATTTATATTCATTGTATTCGATTAAACTATTGCACGAGTACTGAATAGAATAAGTAGTTCCGTCATCTTCCACATCCAGCAGGCGGCAAATGCGATAGCCAGTAAAAAGCCCCGTGCTTAATACAGCCGGTATATGCTCGTTCTGCATCCAATTAAGCCACCGGTGGTGGGCAACGTCGTCTACATTAATGGTTACATTATATATAATCATTTCAGAAATTTTTTGCGAATATACAGGTCAATGAGCTTCGGTACTGCATAATTTTCGAGGTCATCTGTTTTTACCCAAAAACAATCTTCTGGAAGCTTGGTTATTTTTCTACCAACCACTATCTGGTAAAAGCGCGCATATAATTTCTGATGGCTCAAAATATGTACATATTCTTCCGACACATCGCTCATTATAGGTTTCCATAGGGGCATCAATTCCTTCCACATTTTATCTTTCATAAACTTACCCGCCTCCACAGGTTTATTGGTTTCTACGGCGGGAAAATCATGCAAGCCATGCCATATATCTTTTTTATTACGCTGCCGGATAAGCACCTTATCATTATATGTAATTACCAGGTAATGAAAATACCGGTTACGTTGCATGGTTTTCCCTTGTTTTACAGGCAGGTCCATTACCATTTTGTGGGAATAAGCATAGCAGGCTGCCTGTATTGGGCAAGCATGGCAATTGGGTTTTGCCGGCGCACACACCATAGCGCCCAGTTCCATTACGGCCTGGTTATATGTTCCTGGTGTGGCCTGCACCAAAATATCTTTTCCCAACTCATAGATTTCTTTTTTCCCTTGGGCAGAATCAATAGGTGTTGTAATACCAAACAGGCGTGAATATACCCGCATCACATTGCCGTCGACCGCCGGAAATGGAAGATTATATGCAATAGATGCTATGGCTCCTGCCGTGTAATCACCTACCCCTTTTAGTTTTCTTATCGAATCATATTCATGGGGAAATTTACCTCTATATTCTTTCACGATAAACCGGGCTGCTTCATGCAGGTTTCTTGCACGGGAATAGTACCCTAAGCCCTGCCAAAGTTTTAATACATCTTGCTGGGGTGCACCGGCAAGTGCTTTAATTGTCGGATACTTTTCAATGAACCGGAGATAATACTCCCATCCCTGGTTAACACGAGTTTGCTGAAGAATAACTTCCGAGAGCCATATTTTATAGGGATCGTTAATACCCCTCCAAGGTAAATCACGCTTATTGGAATTATACCACAATATCAATTTCTCTCTCCAGTCACTCAAAGCACCTTCAATTTAATGGTCCCAAAAATAGACTTATTACACCAACAGGTTGCCATAAAACCCTAACCTATTGATTCACCCACATATATTTTGTAATTTTGGGCACTCTATCATTAAAACCTTGTGAAGAAACTAATTTTTCCCTTAGCCTTTTGCATATTCTCAATAGCAGCATCAGCACAGCCTGCCGAAACCGTCGATTCTAAAGCGGTTAGTATTATACAGGCACTTGACAAAAAAACAAAAACCGATAAAACCCTCTATGCAGAATTCACCATAACCCAATATGGTGCAGATAAGAAACCGGGCGATTCTCAAAAAGGCATACTATGGGTGAAAGGCTCAAAATACAAATACGATATAAAAAACCAGATGGTATTCTGTGACAGCATAACAACATGGACTTACCTGAAAGATGCCAACGAAGTCCAAATTAATAAAGTAGACCCTACGAGCGATAAAGGCAGCCTATCACCGGCTACTCTATTTAGTTTTTATGAAAAAGGCTTTAAGAGCCATTTTATCGATGAGGAAAAAGTAAATTCCGTATTATGTGAATGTGTAGAACTATACCCCAAACATCCGGAAAAAGAGAAATACCATACCATACGGTTGTTTATTGACAAAGTAAGAAACCAGGTAGCTAAAATTACCTTTCTGATGAAAGATGGAACAATGCAGGCTATAGTAGTTACTAAGTTCGCTGCAAACACCCCATTTACCAATGACACTTTTATCTTTACAGCAAAAAACTACCCTGGGATAGAAGTTGAGGATTTACGGGAATAAATCAATTAGATTAGTTTACTAAAACCGTTTCAACTGTATTTGTCTGTGTCAATATCTTATGAACAGGACAAGCATTGGCTATTTGCATTAAGCGTGTTAATTGGTCATTATCCAAATTACCCTTTATATGAAGGGTACGTTTGAAAATATTTTTCCCTTCAGTAGTAGTTTCCTTTTCAACCTCTACTTGCATAAAATCAATTTTCCATTGCTTGCGGTTGGCATACATTTTAACGGTAGCAGTAGTGCACGAGGCAAGTGCAACAGACAAATATTCATTCGGGCTGGGGCCCGCATCCTGACCTCCGTTGCTAACTGGTTCATCAATTATCACGGTGTGGTTTCCTACCACCGCTTTCATCCCAAAATCTACGGGCCCAAGGGTAACAGTTGCTTTATACATGATTTTTATTTTCGTCCAAAATTAGGTTTTTTATGTACCGTTTACTGTTAAAAGAGCTTTTAGTTACTTTTGCCTTATGCTAAAAATAATTTCAAGGATATCACTTACCCGTATCGTTTTGCTAGGTCTTTTATTAAAACTAGCCTTGTTTTGCTATATATCTCCCTGGAATAAAAATGTAGAAAAAAACAGAATCGTTGTGAGTGATTCATGGCAATATGAAACAATGGCCGAAAACTTGTTGAAGTATCACACTTTTTCCTCGCCTATTGATACACTTAACCCGGCCCACTTCTCCGATTACAGGCTTACGGGATACCTTTTTCTTCACCCCGACAGCTACAGAGAGCCAGGGTATCCGCTGTTCCTGGCAGCTATTTATTTTATTGTGGGCATAAAGCCTTTCATGGCGATATTGGTCCAAATTCTGTTAAGCAGCATTGTCCTTGTCTTTTGTTTTAAAATAGCCCTACTGCTATTTAATAATGAAGCCATCGCCAAATTATCTACCCTTCTTGTTGCGATAGATATTCATTCCATTTTTATAGCCAATGAACTGCTGACAGATACCCTGCTTATCGTATTATTCTTACCTGCAGTTTATCATTTTCTGAAAGGGATGAAAAATTACCGGTGGCAGCATTTTGCACACGGGGGTATTCTGTCCGGATTCGCTTGCTTAACTAAGCCAATCGTCCTGTTATATCCTGCTGTACTATTACTGATTATTCTTTTCTTTTCCGCCCAGCCAAAAGTATGGAGCATCAAAATGGTAGTTCTGTTTACTTTATTATGCGGTAGTATTACCTCAATATGGCTTGTCCGCAATCGCATAGATTATGGCCACTGGCAAATGACTACCCAAGGTGACAACGATCTCCTCTTCTACTATTCAAGCCTTTCCGAACAAAGGGTATCGCATCATAATCTTGACTCAATACGGGTGAAATTTCAACGGCAGGCCGACTCGGCGGGATTTAAAACCGAGAAAGATATTTTTAAACAATCTGCTATCTACAAGCATCTCGCTATTTCATACATATCAACTCACAAACTGACATTCTTCATAAGCCACTTGGAAGGCGGAAGAAACATGTACCTTTCAATAGGCAATCATAGCCTTTCAAAAACATTGGGATGGGGAAATGATAAGGATGACTTACCGCAATTTGCAGTGGTAAACTCACAGCGTGTATTGGCAAACTTTAAAAAAGATAAAAGAGAAACCCTATTAGGCATATTAATTCTACTCATTATGCTTATTGAATATGGGGGGGCTGCTTACGGAATAATCAGGCTTTATATGGATAAGCACCTCATGGTTATACTCCTGCTAATATTAACTATAGGGTACTTGTGGGCCATTGCAGGGGTGTTAGGAAGCTACCGTTACAAGCTGCCTGTAATACCATTTATTTGCATAGCCGCAGCATACGGATATGTTAATTTATTCAAGCAAAAGAATAACTCCTCTACGCAGAACGTAACGTAAACACGGTGATTTCGGGCCAGATGCCCACTCTGCCGGGGAACCCGATAAATCCCAATCCCCGATTTACGTATAGATATCGGTCATTTTCTTCATATAAACCCGCCCATCTTTTATAGCGGAACTGAACGGGCGAAAACTTAATGCCGGGTAGTTCAATGCCAAACTGCATGCCATGAGTATGCCCTGCAAAGGTGAGTGGAATATGTGTATTGGTTTCATTCATTACTTTTTCTTCCCAGTGCGACGGATCATGCGATAATAATATTTTAAAAGAATCGGGACTTGTTCCTACCAGCGCTTTATCTAAATCGCCATACTTGCTAAATCCTCCTTTGCCCCAATTTTCAACACCAATCAAATCGATATATTCGCCATTGCGTTCAAGTTTCAGGTTTTCATTACGCATTAGATGAAAGCCAAGTTGACCATGTATATCCACTAGCTTTTGCAGATTGGCTCTTTTCTGTTCTTCATTGTACCAGCGGGCATAATCGCCATAATCATGATTACCGAAGATGGAATATATGCCCATCGGGGCTTTCAGTTCTTTAAAAACATCTATCCATGGTTCCATTTCATCGGAAATATTATTTACCAGGTCGCCAGTAAAGAAAATAACATCAGACCCCTGCTGGTTAACAAGATTCACTGCATGCTTCACAGGTTCCGGATTATCAAAACTACCGGAATGTATATCCGATATCTGGGTGATTTTTAGTCCGTCAAATTCTTTTGGCAGATTTTTAAAAGCCACTTCAACCCGGTGTATCTTAAAATTATATTTCCCCTTGACAACTCCATATATAATTGAAACAAATGGAATGCCCGCAACAACTGTAGCAAACTGGCTTATAAAGCGTCTTCTCGATTCAAAAAATTCAACCGGAGAATCAGTCTTCGACGCAAACTTATATACCCCTATGCCCATTGCCCTTAAAAGCCGATATATATCTTCGCCCAGCAGAAAAAATGAAAATATGAGCTTGGGCACATATAAAAGCACAAAGGCTGCAGCTACAAATTGGACGATAAACGACGTGTGCCTGGCTGAAAAAGAAACGGTGGAGATGGTATATATAACGCAAGCGATAAATGCGAGATTAACTACCCAATAGAGCCAAGTAGCAGTTCGCTTTACCGGGAAAGATGAGGTGGAAAAAATAGTCTTGACCCCTCTGAATACATATAAATCAATAAGGAATAACACCAAGAAGAATATAGAGAGCCCGAAAATGAACTTACTGTCTAGTGCCATTATTTTCCGCATTGGTTTATAGACGTACAAAGGTCTTAAAAACTTTAATAGCACGGAAGCCCAAGTTTTCTTGTATTTTTGCAATTCAGCACAAAACTGATAGAAAAAGCGTGAAGTATAGAGTAAATGACAAATATGATTCGGTTGTATTAGGCACCATAATAGGGTTGTTTGTACCTACATTCGCATTTCTTGTATATTATTTTATTCGCTACAGGGGCATGTATTTTCCTGCCTTTATCCGCTACCTATATGATGGCGGAACTTTTATACCTATACTGAGCTTATGTGTGGTTCCCAACCTGCTGGTATTTTTCATTTTTATATGGACTGATCGCGATAAATCAGCGAGGGGAGTGCTGCAAGCTACTTTTGTATTTGCCATTTATGTTTGTATCATGAAACTGATTTGAACATGAAATACTACATTATTGCCGGAGAAGCATCTGGCGACCTTCATGCTTCTAATCTTGTAAAAAACATAAAGTTAATCGATGCTTCCGCAGAAATACGCGGATGGGGCGGAGACCTGATGCAGCAGGAGGGTGTTCACCTTGTGAAGCATTACCGCGACCTTGCCTTTATGGGATTTGCTGAGGTTATACAGCACCTGCCTGAAATACTTAAAAACATCAATTTTTGCAAAAGCGACATTCTGGCATTTAAACCCGATGTGCTTATATTAGTTGATTACCCAGGCTTTAACCTGCGAATTGCAAAATTTGCCAAAAAGGCCGGATTCAAAATAGTATATTATATTTCTCCCCAAGTGTGGGCATGGAAATCATCGCGGGTGCATTTGATAAAAGAAGTAGTGGATAAAATGCTGGTGATATTCCCGTTTGAAAAAGATTTTTATAAAAAATACAATTACAATGTGGAATTTGTAGGGCATCCTTTGCTAGATGCTATTACCAACTCACCCCACTCTTCCTTGGCCGATTTCCGGAAAGAAAATAATTTGCCGGATAAACCTATTATAGCCCTACTTCCCGGGAGCCGCCATCAGGAAATAGAAAACATGCTTCCTGTTATGAGTGAAACTACTTTGCATTTTCCTCAATGGCAGTTTATTATTGCCGGAGCTCCATCGGCACATAAAGAGTGGTATCAAAACTACTTGCATCATCCCAACATTAGTATTGTATACGGCAAAACCTACGAATTGCTTTCTCATTCCTCGGCCGCATTGGTTACGTCGGGTACTGCAACTATGGAAGCTGCTTTGTGGAATGTTCCCGAAGTTATTTGTTATCGTGCTAAAGGGCTTACCGGAACCATATCCTATTATTTAGCCAAAAGATTGATTGGGAAAAAATTAAAATATATCGGCATTGTAAACCTGGTTATGGAAAAAGAGGTGGTAAGAGAACTTATACAAGGTGAATTGACGGTTGAAAATCTTTCGGAGGAATTAAAAAAACTGATGGAAGACCGGTCCTACCGGGAAAAGATATTAAGTGACTACCGTGTTATGGATGAAAAATTAGGCGGAACAGGTGCTTCTGCAAGAGCGGCAAAATCAATTTTGGAATCTTTACATTAAATCGGGGCACATTTTTATATGAAAAAGTTATTGTTACCGGGGCTTCTTATTTTATTGCCTTTTTATCTGTTCTCTATCAACATAAGCGTACGTATTTATGAATCGGATAGCATAAAAACCATACTACTGGCGCCTCAAACCGGAATCTACCTGTTACTTGCAGATGGTAAATTAATCGATACCATAACAACAGCTAATGTATTCGAGATAAAAGATAAAGATAGTTTACTTGAATTGAGAAGCCTTAAGGGGGAATTGGGCAAATTCAATTCTATTCAATTAAAAGAATGCAGACCCGATTGCAGCTTCAATATAAAAACATCGCTTGAAAGGACCATAAGGCTCTATACTGATAATATACAGATATCGAATACAGGAGGATACCTGAAGATGATTAATATGGTAGAATTGGAGCACTACATAGCAGGTGTTGTTGAATGTGAAGGAGGATACAATAAATCTACCGAATTCTATAAGGCACAAGCCATTATCTGCCGTACGTATGCCCTCAACAACCTGGCAAAGCACCTGGGAGAATATTATGAATTGTGTGATGCCATACATTGCCAGGTGTATAAAGGAATGGGAGATATACCGGCAATTACAGAGGCTGTAGAAAGCACAAAAGGTATAGTGCTTGCTGACAGTTCAAAACGCCTGGTTGATGCAGCCTACTTTTCTAACTGCGGTGGATATACTTTGAACTCGGAAGATGTTTGGGGCCGACATTTCACTTATCTCCGTGCGGTGAAAGATACCTTTTGCCTCAATCAGCTACATGCACGTTGGGAAAAACTTTTTGCCCTGCAAGATTGGAACAATTACCTGGATAAAAAAGAATCTGTCCTTACTAAAACAGATGCTCGTGGCGAAGCATATTGGGATTCCATACCTGAGGAGAAAAGGACGTACCTATATGACAAAGGTTACCTGATTCCACTCAAAGATATACGATTAGATTTAAACCTGCACTCTACTTACTTTGAAGTGATAAAAAAAGATAACGTAGTAACTTTAAGAGGCAGGGGGAACGGGCACCGGGTTGGCTTTTGCCAGGAAGGAGCTATGCGTATGGGGCAGCTTGGATATACCTATTTACAAATATTGAATTTTTACTACCACGGCATACAAGTACTAAATTATTCTGCCTTGCCTCTGCAGGTAGGTTACTAATATAGAATCCATGACGGTTAAGCTCGACCAAATACCGTTTCTTAGAATTGTAATTGCCTTTGCAGCGGGCATAATAACCGAACTCTATTATCCTGCTCATTCCCTGTTTTTGTATGGCACAATAGTTTCGCTGCTCTTACTTATTTTATGGAATCTAAAAAAAAACAAAGCTTCTTATTCCCTGCGATGGGTTTATGGAGCCTTGCTTACCCTGTTTATGTTTTCGGCAGGGTACGCTATCACATTGCTTCGTACGCCTGCGGAAAGTAAATTATATATAGGCAATTTTGTTGGCGATAATAAGGATTCGATTCTTGTTTCCATTACTTCTATTCCTCAGGAAAAAGAGAAAACATACAAAGCAACCGGAGAAATTACAGGTATCATACAAAAAGGGAAACAGCTAAAAACTACAGGCAACGCACTATTTTACTTTCATAAAGATTCCGTTTCAGAAAAAATGCAATATGGCAATGTATTGCTTATTTATTCGCAGCTAAAGGCAATTGCACCACCTGCCAACCCGGATGAATTCAACTACAAAGGTTTTCTACAAGCACATGGAATCAACTATTCATGCTATGTATCGCCGAACAATTATTCGCTCATCGCTATCAATAGTTCAAGCAGATTATTGTGTTTTGCTAATAACAGCCGTAAGAAATTAGCACAGCTTCTGCAACAAAAAATCGGGGGAACCGAAGCGGATATTGCATCTGCTATTCTTTTAGGATACCGTGATGAACTTTCGCAGGCAGATATTCAAAATTTTGTTGATAGTGGTGTGGTACATGTTATATGCGTGGCAGGTCTGCATGTTGGCATCCTATTTCTTCTACTTAACTATATCATTGTATTTCCATCCAAATTTAAATTCAGTAAGCTTGCAAACATGTTATTAATCCTATTATTACTTTGGCTTTACGCTGTTTTTACCGGATTAGCAACTCCTGTATTAAGAGCTACCACTATGTTTAGCTTTTTAACTATTGGTCGTTTTTACAACAAGTATAATCATCCACTTAATACCCTTGCTATTTCAGCTTTCTTAATATTACTGTTTTCTCCATTTTCCATTGCCGATACGGGCTTTCAGCTTTCCTACCTAGCTGTATCAGGAATAATCATCCTGTACGAACCTCTTTTGTCACTCTTTACTCCCAAACAAATATTGCTCCATAAAATATGGGAAATTGTTTGCGTATCTGTTTCGGCACAGATAGCCGTACTACCCTTGTCTTTACTTTATTTTCACCAGTTTCCGAATTATTTTATCATTAGCAATATGTTGGTTGTTCCCTTGCTTGCTTTAGTTATTTATACCGGAATCATTTTCTTCATTACTTCACCTATACCTATTATTTCTATTGCTGTTTCGTGGATACTAAAAAAGTGCCTTCTACTTATTCACACGATTGTTTACGGAGTTTCGCATCTCCCCTACTCTACTCTAAAAGGAATCAGTATTTCTCCATTTGAAGCTATTTTATTATTTGTAGTTCTGTTATTCATTACCGGCTTTTTCTTTGTCCGGAAAAATCAATTCCTGATTGCAGGTATGTGTGTACTCGTATTATTTATCTGTATTCGTGCAACAGAAAAAACACTTCATTTAAACCAGCAAATAATGGCCGTTTACGATATTCCCGGAAAATCTGCCATCACTTTTATTTCAGGTGAGCATAGTATAATGCCCTTCAATACTATCGACTCAAGCGACATTGCCTGGCATATACAATATAATTGGTGGAAACTGGGTATAAAGGATAATCACTCTATTCGGAACGATACGGATGCCTTACTGCTTTCAGACAGAATGATGATGCAAAAACAGTTTATCCAGTTTAATCATTATAAAATTGCGCTCATCCGGCAAAATAGTGACTTGCCTTTGCTTGCCAATAAGATAAGGCTGCATTCCATCATTATTTCAAATGGATATAACCTCGATATGCGTAGCCTGGAAAATGCGTTTAACGTTGAAACTATTATATTTGATTCATCGGTGCCCGATTATAAATTGAAAAATTGGGAAGCCGAATGCGCACAACTACATTTGCACTGTTACAGTGTTAAAACACAGGGCGCTTATATTGAAAAGTGTTAATCTGCAACTATGGAAAACAAAAAAGCATTAGCCGAAAAAGTAGTAGATACTATGTTCACCAACGATCCTTTTAGCCAATGGTTAGGGATAGAAAGGGTAAAAATAGAGCCGGGGCATTGCATTTTAAAAATGCAGATAAGGAAGGAAATGCTGAATGGTTTTTCCATTGCGCATGGCGGAATTGCCTTTTCACTTGCCGATAGCGCGTTGGCATTTGCATCCAACTCGCATGGCAGAAAAAGCCTTTCAATAGAGACATCTATATCGCATACGGTATCATTGCAGGAAGGAGACATAATTCTTGCAACAGCCAATGAAATAAGCCTCTCCAATAAAATTGGCATCTACGATGTTATCATTAGTAAAGATGACAATGCAGTAGCATTCTTCAGAGGTACGGTTTACCGCACCTCCAAAGAATGGTTCGAAAATAAATAAATAGACTCTAGTTTTGAGCGTGTAATGCCATACGGTTACCTTCCGTATCAACAAAGAATGCCATATAGCCTATTTCGGGACTAATTTGCATTTTAGGCATTATCATTTTACCACCTGCTTGTTCTATTTTACCAATAACAGCATCAATGCTCGGATTTGCGTTGAGGTAAACAACAGCTCCATCCATTCCGGGTTTATGGTTGGGGCTCTGAGCAATAGCTCCTGCTACCTTTCCGTTGCCCATTTCGGCTGGAAAGCTCGCCATTTTCATACCCATCATTTCAGGCATGGCATCCATCTTAATACCAAAAATAGTTTCATAAAAATTTTGTGCTCTTGAAATATCTGTCGCAGGTATTTCAAACCAATTTAAGCTGTTTTCGTGTTTTTCCATTTTTTAAAGGCGTTAGTTGTTATTATTCTTTTCCAAGCGAATATAGCATAATTTTATTCACTTACTATCTTTTCAAAAGTAAACTAGTTATTTTATGGTAGCATTACCCCATTATTATGATTGAATTAAGTCTGAACCGTCTGTAAAATAGCGGTCTCAAAAATTTCTTACTTTTTGCGAAGGTTAGCGAAACAGGTATCGTCTAATCAACCATACATCAATAAAATACAGTGTTTACAATGTTTCCACTGCTTGTGTTAAAAATGTTCTTGATGTGTGGTTAATTAGCTATATGCATGTACGCGGGGGTAGCCGTTCAGGGGAAGGCGCCTCCGCCGAAATGCATCAAACAAGGGTCTAACCAACTTACTCTACCTTCTTAAATGTAACTCAACCACCTCTTTTCAGCATGTGCCGATTTATATTTTCCATACCATTTACAGGGAAAATACAATACTAACACAACACTTATCCATATTAGGTATACTATCCACAAATGAAACCGCCCAGCCACATGAAAGGGGGTTGCACCAGGATTCTCTGTTAAAAGTGCCACCATATGTATGAGATATATGTGAACAATGTAATAGAACATAGGCACTTTCCCGATAACTGTTAGAAACCCAGTAAACTTATTCTGTATACTATCGAAAACATAAAGAAACAATATGGAAGGCCCCAATGTCATTAGGGCAAACAACAAAGAAACAGGATACTTATTACAATTAATAAAGGAAAGAATGGTATACCGTGTAGCTATTTGATATTGCCAGGGATGCGGGTCTCCATAGGTATTTATATATCTAATTATAATAAATAGTAATATGGATGATGTTCCTATCCACAGCAAAGCTTTCTTTCTTTTACCGGAATCTGTTTCGAGGCTAAAAAGCTTGCCGAAGGCGTACCCCAGACAAATCAGTCCGAAATATGGAAGTACCGGGTAGAATATGAATATCTTCATTCCTGAAGAGATGGGGATTTGCCCTTGAACATGCAACACCAGCCATATATCATTTATAAAAGTGCCTCCAACAAAATGAACATCATCGGTGAGATTATGCAAAAAGACGATAGCTAATCCCGTAATCAAAATTACCATATAGGGCAGCCTGCACATTAAAGCAAGGAAAATCATACTAACACCGATGGCCCATATCACCATTAGCGTTGGATGTGTAAAGTTAAAACTAAAAAACCAAGCAAATGCTATAACAGTAACTTCCAAGAAAACTAGCCAAAGCCCCCGAGTGAAAAGGAATTTACTCAATTCACTCTTCGTATGTTTTAATCCATATAAGTAAGCCGATACCCCGGTAAGAAAAATGAAAGTAGGAGCACAAAAGTGGGTTATCCAACGAGTAAGGAATAAGTCGGCGGGAGAATAAAGTAGGTTTAAGGGGTCGTGGAGAAAAGCATCATAATGAAAAAAGTCCCTTGTATGGTCCAATGCCATGATAATCATCACCAGCCCGCGCAGGGCATCGATAGATTGAATACGGGGAGATTTCATATTAGGGGTATTCACTTCCCAAAAATACATTATTTAGCGAATCACAAAACTTAAGCTGTTATCAGATAAACTTTTCGCCTTTTTGTGCTTTAACCTCGTTCACGAAATTACGAATCTGCTGTTCATCTTGCTTTTTGCATATCAGCAATATATCTGACGATTCAACTACTATGTAGTCTTCAAGCCCCTCAATAACCACCAGCTTATTTTTAGGAACGTGTACGATACATTTTTGCGACTGGAATAAAAGCACATTTTTACCCACTACGGCATTCTTCTCTTTGTCTTTTCCCAACTGCTGGTACAAAGAGCCCCATGTACCTAAGTCAGACCAGCCAATGGCAGAACTACGCACATATACATTGGGAGCTTTTTCCATTACAGCATAGTCTATCGAAATGTTTTTGCAATGGCTGTATATCTTCTCAACTTGCTTAGCTTCCTGGTTGGTATAATAGTACTTCTGGCCTTCTTTAAATAAATCGGCCATATCAGGCGCATGGCTCTCCAGTGCCTTTATAATACTGCTGACACTCCATACAAAAATTCCTGAATTCCATAAAAAGTCACCACTCTGAAGAAAGAATTGTGCCATTTCATGGTCAGGCTTCTCGGTAAATGTTTTTACCTTTTTAATTCTTGGGTCTTTTTCCTTCACAGGCGATTCCTTGTATTGAATATACCCGTAACCCGTATCGGGCCATAAAGGACGAATACCAATGGTGATAAGACAATCTTCTGAAGCAGCTTTTTCATAACAAGCCTTAATGGCTTTTACAAAAGTTTTGTCCTTTCTAATAAGATGGTCGGAAGGAGATACCACTACTAAAGCCTTTGGGTCTTTCATGGCAATTTTATACGATGCATATGCAATACAGGGAGCTGTATTTTTACGCGCAGGCTCACAAATAATATTATCATCTGGAATACCGGGTAGCTGCTCCTTTATAAGCTCCTTGTATGATTCGTGAGTTACTACAAATACGTTTTCTTGAGGAACTAACGGTGCCAAACGCTGATAGGTTTCCTGTATCAGTGTGATACCTTTTCCTAGAATATCTATAAACTGTTTGGGATGAGTCGTACGGCTCATAGGCCAAAAACGGCTGCCTACGCCCCCTGCCATAATTATGCAGTAATGATGCTTATTCATTATTTCAGTTGTTGCAGGGCGTTTCGTAAACGGTTAATAACGTCAGCAATTTCATTCATTTGTGCGGTTCCAACTGAGAGCCTAAACCAAGTTGATTTTCCCGATGCACCAAACGCATAAAATGGAACAAGGGCCACACTTGCTTCGTTCAGTATATAACGCATAATGCTTTCACCATCGGTTAAAATGCTGCCATCAGTAGTTTTCTTGCCTGATAAATCAAAATTTACGGTAAGATATATTGCGCCTTGCGGCTTAATGGCACTTACATTAAAACCTTCTTTTTTTAAGGTAGAAAATCCTTCATAAAACCCCATCAACCGATGGTATATATCTTTCTTAAAGCCCTCAAGAAACTGATTAACTTGTGGAATGTTCTCCAAATATTTTGCCGTAGCAATTTGTTCGGCTTTAGGCGCCCAGGCTCCAACGTGGCCAATAATGGATTTCATCCGTTCAATTACTTGCTTATTTCCCATGGACCAACCTACACGCACACCGGTAGCCGCCAAAAATTTCGAAATGCCATCTACAAATATGGTATAGTCACGTAATTCCGGAAGTATAGATACGGGGTTATAGTGCTTTGCTTCACCAAATGCAAGCTGACAATATATTTGATCATACAATAGGTACACAGGCTTTCTGCCTACTTCGCCACGGCGATAGTTTTCCTCCATAATCAGGTTGCAGATATCTTCCAGCCCTTCACGGGTAAACATAGTACCTGTTGGGTTTTGGGGAGAACATAATGAAATGAGTGTTACCTTACCGATATGAGGCTTGATGTCATCCGCCCTTAACATGAAGTTGTTTTCGGGTTTTGCTTCTACTTCAATAGCGCGCGCTCCCACCTGATGTACATAGTGATTATTGTTCCACGACGGAACAGGGTATAATACATAATCTTCCGGGTCAACCAACGCCCTGTATGCGGAGTATATGATAGGTCTGGCACCGCCAGCAATAATAATTTCATCAGACGCAGAATAATCTAAATCCAATGTAGCCTGCAAAAATTTTGAAACAGCCTGCCTCAATGGTAATATACCATCGGCAGGCGGATAATTGGTTTGATTATGCTGGTATGCATCTATAATATCAGCCTTCAGTTCAGAGGGAATGGGAAATATTTCGGGATTGAAATCTCCAATGGTGAAATTAGAAATTTTATGCCCATCTCTTATTTTCGCGTTTACCTCGGCTCCTATCTTCAATATTTCAGAGCCTGTAAGGTGTTCAGCCATCTCCGAAACCTTTATAGCGGCGGCCGTATGCTTTGTTATAGTAGATTCCATTAAATACAATAGTTATAGGTGCGCAA